>Ga0315914_1000227_pt1 | contig 60270 bp, 22 predicted proteins | sample MpolenodulesMG_FD_203920 | JGI IMG/M metagenome (GOLD analysis project Ga0315914, IMG submission 203920) | Medicago polymorpha root nodule microbial communities from Los Angeles, California, United States - elongated nodules | ecosystem: Host-associated > Plants > Roots > Nodule | place: USA...
ATAGAGGAGAGAGAGAGAGATAGAGAAGAGAAGTTAGAGATTTCTCTTGTTTGGTAAGAAGAGAAATTGAGAAGAGAGAAGAATAAAAGGCGGGTACCATGCACTTTTGTTTTCTCTTCAAAAGAGAGAAGAAAGAGGGAAGAAGACAAAAATGTCTCTATGCCATTAGTTTTTTAATTAATCATAAATTATAATGTTGTTTTATCAAGGATATTTTTGTCTTTTTAAAAATAATAACATTTCTTTCTCTTTTATTTCTCTCTTCTTTCTCTTATACCAAACAATACCTCAAATCTTCTCTATTTTTCTTCTCTTACTCTCTTCTCTTACTCTCTCTCACCTTTTTCTCTCTTCTCATTCTCTTCTCACAACCAAATAGACCCTAAGAGGCTGTTTGTTTCAACTGAGTGGGAAAGGATTGATAGTAGGGAGGACATAAAGTTTATGGAAAATTGTGCTTCCATGGTTTGGTTTGCATGTTAGAGAGGAAAGAAAGTATACTTTTTGTGGACCCCATGTCTAAAAACCTTTCCGCACCAAATTGAGAAGAAAGCTGGGAGAGAACATTGAATGTAGGAAAAAGACCAAACAACCCTTATTTTAGAGCATCGCATCACGTTTATGTACTCAAAGTTTTCTTCATGAAATTGCTTGATTACATAGAGCTTAGATATGCCACTACCATTCCATTTTTTTATGCAAGTTTATGCCACCATTTCTTTATTTACAAGGACAGAGTTCTTTTTTCCATTTATAGTATATATATTTATATAATTGTAATAAAATGTTATATTTTAAATGAGGGGTACTTGTGTCATTTAATAAAATATGTGTGTCTTTCTTTCCTTTCATTTTCTTCTCACTTTCATTTATATCAAACAACCAAACACTCCTCTCACATTCTACCCTCTTTCTATTCACTTTCATTCCTTCAACAATATTTTTTCTTACTTTCTTTATTTTTACTTTCTCTGATCATCCAAACAAAGTCTAAGGTATGGGCTTCAAAAAATAATTATAGTCCAGTAGTACTACTAAGTACTACCTTACTAAAAAATAAATTTCCTTATGCTCTTTCTCTCTGATATCATGCGTTCCATCGCCGTCACTCCGTCAGACTTTCCTTTTCTTCTTTCCTGACTTGATTTCCTTTTCCTCTTCTATTGTCTTGTTTTAGGCCTATTAGAATTGGGTCCTCTTGCTTTTGGTGTTAGGTGAGTGTTTTTTTTTTAGGGTGGTTTGAGGTTCCTCATGTATGCGGTAGTGATTTTCACCTTTGAGTGTATCGCACATATACGGCACCTTGTATTTATCTTTTAAAAGATTTAAATAGAACATTGTTCTTAAAAACAACATTTTTATTTTATTACGGGTCTCTTTTCACTTACAGAGCCGAGCCTCCGGATTCGTAGAAACGACCCTGGGTGTAGAGATCCGGATTTTCTCATTTTAGAAAAACTTACAATTATGAAGTGTTTGACATGCTCTTTATTTCAATTTTGAGGCTAAAAATAGTTTGAATTTTAAGGTTTTGTTTGGATCGATGGAACATAACATAATAGTAATAGAGCGGAATGAAATATGATAGAATGAAATGGAGCAAAACTAAATGGAATAGAGTGTCTATTTCATAATTTGGATATATACAACGATGAAGCTGAGCAAATTTCAAATTTCTCATTTCGTGTGAAGGGAATGAAATGATTTATAATTTTTTTATTTCAATTTTACCTTTATATAAGTCTATTATATATGATTAAAACATATGATTTTTATATCAATTTAAGATTACAAAAACATGACGAAAAGCAAAGGAAACCTTGCATTTTTTTTATCCCTTTAACAGTTTTAATAGAGAAAGATGTATATGCTATGAACAATTTTAACATAGAAAGAATTATCTGTTATAATCAATTAAAGTGTTATTTTCAAGCGAAAATTAAAATGTTATGAACAACTATTTTACAAAATAATGCTAAAAAAAACACTTCAACCCCCAAAAAAAATGGTATTTAATAAAACTAGATCATGGTAGTCATTTTTTTTTTTAAGAAGATCACGATGATGATTGTTAGTATGAGATCGTTTCGGTAATCCACCGATCCAATGTTGGAAATGAAAAAAAAAAATGTAAATCATATTCTATATTGGCAAATATCAATGCTAGAAAAGAGAAAAAACATTCATTTGTTTTAATTTCATATATATTTTTTTAAAGGAGCTAAAATGGAATTACATTACTCACAACACCTGACAATTTGAGTACAGGGAGTGCCCGTAAACAGGAAAGACAAAAAAACAATTACAAAAGTTTGATAAAAGGAACAAAAGCAAAAGGAAGTTCATCACAAAAAGATCCTCTGACAATTAAGATGATTAAGGCGCCACAAGTGATGGTTAAAAGCAGTGTTGCGGTTTACTTTAAGCTACCAGAAAGTTTGAAACTTAATTTTGTCAAACAAATAACAATGACTCTTTTTAACGAAAAACTCGAGCATTTCTTTCGTTTCAGGTTTCCTACACATAAGAGAGCCAAAAAATGAGAGGGACCTCCTTGGTCCTTTAATCAACATTTTATGTCATGTAAAAAAATTTGTTTGCATTTTTTTTCTTCTTGAAAGTGTTAAAGAAAAACGTTACAAGGATTAAAAAAATGAGACTTTATTTTGTTGGGTTAAAAACGAATTCTGAAAATTTATAAAAATCATTTTCTTAATTAACACAAAATGTGACAAAGTTACAATATCCTTTGATTTTTTTTTTGTTGGTGACAATTGCCTTTGAATTGAATGGAAAGATGAAGTAACAATGCAAAAAAAAAATATTACAATCACAAATAGAAATTAAAAAATTGTTGTTCCCACGTTAAAGGAGTCTAAGAAACAACACGAAGACACGAAAAATATCAAAATAACATCATCGGTAGTTAAATATCGATGGATTTTAAACGGCGGTAGTTAATTATTGATGAAAATTTGGGTTAAATTTGTTATTTCATGGTGTTTCTTAACTTTGTGCAAAGTGTAAACAACAATTATCTAGAAATTACGGAGCATGGTACCAAGTATTGGGCTTTAAGTCCATGTGAGCATAAAATGTGGGCTTTAAAATACTATAAAAAAAAGATATCGGGCCCTTGGTAAAAGAAAAAGGTATTGGTTAGCAATAAGGAGTATACTAATAGAGAGATCTCACCGGTTCAATCTTCTGTTCAATTTTTAAAACATTGATTTTAAATGTAATTTTTGTAAAAGCCATTGTAACACACAATGATTCTACCAAATTCAAAATCAATTTGTACATTCAATATCGATAGGAATCAATTTGTACATTCACTATGGATAGGAATACTCAAACCAACTTAAATAAAAACGTAAATTGATCCAAAAAATCGCACAAAATCAAAATATATTTCTTAAATGTGTGTGCATTTAAATAGATTTCTGAAATGCAGTGTGAAAATCACAATTCTTGAATATGTATTCTTGGTAGGTGGTATTGTTGTTCAAAATTCTCCAAGTAAAAACAACAACCTTCAATGAAGTCACCTCATTTCAAATAAACTCGATAGGAAGAGATTTCAATATCATCCTTAGACAACAATAACTTTTACGCAATTTTGATTGAAGATCGAATATTCTAGCTTGTTATCATATCTCCACGTCTACTTGTCCAACACATTATCCAGCACAAACACATTACCCAACAAATAACAACAATCCTGAATCAAACTCTCTTCACAAGCAAACAACATCTCAGCAACAAACACATTGTAAACATAAACAAGCTCAAACACATTGGATTCAATTTGCATGTTTTTAAAACATTAACACATTTGTTCTTATTCAATGGTTGGATTTGTACACGTGTGTCATTAAATTTTAAGTATATTTTAAAAAGGGATTCAATTTGCATATTTTGAACACATTTGTACACATTCGTTCTTCATTTGGAGTACATTGCTAAATTGTTTAAAATTTTGTAGATATGTTGATTAACTAGCAACTTAACATGATTCGACATGCAAATTGAAAAAACAAATCATATTCTACAAAATTGCCTACAACAAAGGGAGCTAGCTTGTATGTCTATGTTTTTGTCCCTCATAGGGCATAGCTCGTCTTTATGTTTCACACTTTTCACTATCATCATCCTTTTCTCCACAAAATTTCAGCACAGTTCCTTCACACATCCCAAATGTTTGGTAATAGATGGGATGAAATTTTGACCCTAGTGTGAGTAACAAGAGTTAAAGTTGTCAAAGCAGTCAGCATAGACATATCCCACAAATAATATAATCAAAGCTGATCACCCCTTGAGAAAAACAAAATTATTAATTGATAAAAAAGAAAAGAAAAAGAGGGGAAAATATCATGACATATTTTCTTTTAATTTTTGTTATATTTTCTCACTTTCTTGATAAACATTTTTCTCATATAAAGGAAGGGCAAAACATGTGATGCAACAGGTTGTAATTTTCTTTGCTAGCGTTTGCAACACCAATAATGGGGTCCAATCTAGACATGCCATATCAAATCAGTGGGACTACATTTATTTTTTTATAATATAAAGTTGGACTTTTTCATTATGTTTTTAAGATAAATGAAAATGAAAGACAGCAATAAAATAATTAGAAAAAAAGGAGAGGAAGATACGGCTCCTAAGCTCATCAAGAAGAATAATTTAAAGATGACTATGACCATACTATAGCAAATAATTCAACGTATCTATTTTCTTCAAACTTCTTTATGACTGATGCATCACAATTTGAATTTGCAAGCTCAATATAAATCCATAGACTGTGGTGGTGCATACTACTTCTGCTTTGTCCATCCATATTCACTTTGAATGAGCTCTTTCAGTCAAGGAGAACCACAAAACTAAGTCTTGTTTCACTTTTGTTCCATGCATATACTATATGGTTGCTAGCTAGGATCCAATGGTTAATTCAGTGCATCATAGATTCTTTAATGCATGCATACCCAATTGCAATTTGTTTTCTTTCTTATGGTATACCTTCTATTTGGTCATCAACGGCAATTAAATTTCCACTCCCTTGACGTCATAGGAAGAAATTGGCGTAATTGAACAAATAATGCACATTTCACATACCAAATATGTAGCCTTGGGTGATGTGTTTTAAATAGTGACGGCTGGAAAGTTTATTTGATTCTATGGACGGAACATTAATTTTGATCGAATTAACTTTGTATAATCAACTTTAATCAATTGTAAATTTAAGATCTCTCAATTTTTTTTGTACATTTAAAGACACTAATTTGTTACAATACATGCAAAACTCGCGGTGTTACTCGAAGTTAGCAAAATGAAAAGCTCCAATGAAATCAAAGATTAAAATTAAAAACTACAAATTTTAATTACAAATTAGAATCGTCTTATTACTAAAAAAAAATTACAAATTAGAACCGGTAGTATTAGTGGTAAGAAAAAAATAGTTGGTTCGGTTCGTTCTTGTAATTTTTTATCCTATTTGAACCAAATTAAATCAATGATGAACAAGTTAGTTTTGTTGTTCGATTCAATTTGATTGGAATTTGTAAAAAATAAGAATTTTGTTTTAAAATTCTAAAAACTTAACTTTTTTCGAATGATATAGATTTTTAAGCTAAAATAAGTAACATAAAAAGATTAAAAAATATACGAGTATAATATATATATTTTTAAGATAACAACACTATTATAGTGTGAAGTAAAAGAAATAAGAATAATTACGATGATCATCACTCAAGTTTTAGGTGATCGATTTTGAATTACATGAAATTGACACTGAATCGATAGAGGTTCATTTTGATTGATTTGGAATCGATTTCAAACATGAAAAAAAAGCCAATTTAATTTGTTTGAATTGAATATTTGATTTCGGCCTCTTTGGTGAGTGGCGCAGAAATAAAATTTTAGGATGTGCAAACCTTGACTAAACATGGATTTGCTATTATGTACATGATTGAATTCACGATGAGATTGTCAAAATTATATTGAGTCGTTATGATTTTGGCAAATATTGCATTTTAGAGCTTCGACATAATCACAATGTCTTTGTATTTTGACAAATTCATCGTCAATTGAAACATACATTTAGAGATGACAACTCATAAACCTCATTTATTGTTAAAATAGTTTAACAATTATAAAGTCTTTCAGGGATAACTGCGAGATCAAATATGAAACACGTCTGAAGCTCGGTGCTTCCTGCCTGACTTTCTAGGGTTTTATAATTATAGTCTTTCAATGCCCTTTCATTAAAGATTCTTAATTTATATTGGTATACCGTAAGTAACTAAGTAAAAAATTGAAAGAAAAAATAGTGAAAAGTTGAAAATGAATTTTAACATTAGAGATGCTTTCTCATACATACGCTTTAAAGTTTTAAACCAGAGATTTGAATTGCCATGCATAATGAAAAATTGCAATATGCATTTACCATATATTAAAAGTTTTCACAAGACACGGTCTAATAATAAAGTGTAAAGTGGAGAGACATATAAAAAAGAAGAGATAGGAAATGCATTGCATGCATGATGCATTGCTGGGACAGTCAGGAAGCACTGAGCTTGCAAGCCATGCCCCATCCTATATGGAAGGGCATTGAAAGAAAGAGGAGCATTGCCTGTACCTGTACGTGTCACAAAGGAAGGGTTTAATGAAAGTGCTAAGCTTTTGATACGAAGAAGAATGGGTCCACACAAAAAGCCCTGACATCTTGCATTTAATTCTCTTTTCTGTTTGAAGCTGGAGTGTACACTTTTCTGTCTTTAACTTAGTACTCACTGGTTGGAAGCTAGTAGCAATCAATTCATGTAACACAGAATGTTATAATTTCAAGAAATTTTGACCAAGTAAATAGAACCACGAATTATAAATTTTTTGCCTCTAAGTTTGAGATAAGAATTTATGCACAGCTACTACGTACTGTTTGGGTGCCACCAAATAAGTTTGATTTTAATAGGAGTATATGAGATTGATTTAATTTAAAAATGAGTTTAATTTAAAATTAAACACGTTTATGCGAAAGAAAATTGAACAATAAATAAAAATATAAAATTCACGGTTGAAAACCAAAGTATTATCATATCTGCAATTTATGATAATTCTATAGATAAAAGTGATTCTAATTAAGAATCTCAAACATACTAAAATCAATTTTAAATCTTGAGATCAATTGTCTTTTTAAAAGTGAAATAACTTCCAATATTTCTTTTCAATCATTTCGGTGAAAATATAGTTCGCAACTTAAAAAAAAAAAAACCTATAGGTAATTTGTGATTTATGAGCACGGTTTGAAAATAAACCTCATATCAATAGAAAATAGTGACATTAAATTTTTCTATGTCTTTTCAACCGCAACATAATAAAAAATATGCCTCTTTCGGTCACTATTAGACATAAAAAAACAACTTTTTAAATTCATTAAATAAATTATGAAATGAATCTAAAATGTGTTTTTTTTCCTTTCTAATGGTGATCGGAAGTTGTGCCGTGTAGTCATTCATCGCCCTTCAAACACCAACATCCCCTTCTTTATGTTTTAAATCCCTTCTGCCCTTTCATTTCTTAAGAGCTTGGATTTCACATGATAATATTGCATCAATTCAAACCACTTGGGTTGATCTGGTGATGTTGACTTGAATTATATATCCATTATTTTTTATCTTCTTTAACTTACACACATTTTAAAATGTAGAAGAAAATCTACATGACACCAGATTTAACATCAAAATTTTGATGTCCAAAAATTATTTCTCTTGTATTAAGTTTTTTCTTTTCCATTTCTAAAGATTCCCACACAACCTTATGGAGACTACACTGCAATTGTTGCATCAGCTGCAATTGAATGCAATTCTCTACAATATTAATTAAAGATTACAATATAATTTAGACAGCAATATAATTACAATTTTAAACCTTGCTTGTGAGTGACAAAAAGTGGATGGAGCCTTCCTTCTCTTTATTTAAAAATCCAAGTATTGTGGAAAATCTCAAAGAGAGAAGAAAAGAAAGTTTGTTTGAGGTCAGAAGTGTACGTGATTTAGTAGTAGTTCACTTACTGTGTGTGTGCATAATATGACAGTAGAGTATAGTATAGGTAGGATGCACCTTTAAATTAGAGGAATGGGTTAAGACAGAGAGAAGCAGAGAAAGTGTTAGAAATCAAACCCTACAAAAAGTTCTACGGCAAATGGACAATTTTTCCAGTAATGGATGGATGGAGGGGTCTAAAACTACAGTTCCTTCTTTCTTAGTCGGCCATTCATAAATACTAGGTGGGTCCAAACCAAATCAAAACAAAACAAAATATATGACATAACACAAACACACACATCTCTTTTGCTTCATCCTACACTATACTATGCTCTTTTTTCTTATTTGCTTTTCCTTTGTACCTCATGTACTGTTTCACTTTAACTTATTTAATTAAATAAATATTCATTTTTCTTTCTTTTCTCATTATAATAATCACTCCACCCCATAAGACCCGTTCCTAAAAGCCTTCTCCACCCTTTTCAACTTTCTGCTTCTCCTTTGACTCTTTCATTTCTCTTCACCAAATCACACTGCAAACACAACTCTCAATTCTCTAACACAAACACAAACAAAACTTCAAAATCAAACACTCATTTTCCTAAACAAAAATTTCCTAAGTTCTCTCTTCTTTTTTTGTTTTTTTTTTTGCTATTCCCACCCCTCATTTGCCTAAAAAGCTAGTTGTTTCAACATTCAACTTGTAAACACATCTTTCATCTAGAAAATCCATATTGAAACTTTGATACACATCATGGTGTTGTGTAGAAGACCTCTGCTTCTTGTTATCTGGCTGCTTTTAATTCTCTTTATATTAGGACAATGTCATGGATCAAGAACAACAAATGACTTCAAAGTGAAGCCTAAATCTCAGCATCAAGGTCACTTTTTTGGTTTCTTGCCAAAAAGGATGCATATACCATACTCAACTCCTTCAAGGAAACACAATGACATTGGCTTAAGAAGTTGGAGATCACCATGAAGAAAAACTATTGATATCAATAGTAGTTTTTTTGGATAAAGGTGACTTATTGGGTTCTTCTTATTTTATATTTTTATTTTTCTCTTTCTTCTTTTTCTTTTTCCTTAAAAGAAAAAAAAACAAGGCAATTAACTCATGTACATGGTGAAGGTGTTTTTATGTTTGATGATGTTATTTTTCATCAGAGGATGTAATGAGATGTGGGTATGATATTTTAGCTGGCCATTAATTAATTTCTTCTTTTTTTACTTGAAAGGAGGAATTGAGTGGTTGTTTTTAATTAGTCTCTAGTTTTATTTTCTTGGCTTTTGTAGTATGAATCAATTATTATAGACAATGAAATGATCAACAACTTCATAGAATTTTCTTATTTTTTCATTATTCGTATAGTATTAGACATGCATGTGTAGTATTTCAATGTTTCTTATTCTTAGTTCCACTATAATTAAACAAAAGTGGAAAATATGTGCAAAAAATCAATCATATATATCATGTTTTGTAGTATATAGAATTGATGATTAACATGCTTAATCAATATCACTAGCTAGAAGATATTTAAATGTTGATTGGAGTTTTAGGTTACTAGCTACTTATGAATCGATCACTAGTAACTAATATTGTTGGAAGTATTGTAGTACAAGTTATGAATGGCACCAAACCTAACCCATTGAAAATTGAAATCACCTGTGTGAATGGACCATTGAACTCAGGTAAGGTGGTTTAACTTTGTTGAGTGTCATGTGGTGCGTGCGGTTGCTTGTATATCTTTCCTGATTTGATATGCATAAATGAATTAACATTTGTTTATGATGTTGAATTATTGATTTAAGATTTTGAAGAATAATTCATATCCGTATCTCACTGTCACACACGAGTGGTATGGTATATATCCACTAACTATAGTTCAATGAAAATAAAATTATCAAAAAGAAAATAAGATTACCACCGAATACTTTGTGTGTATTCCCTTAATGATAAAAAGCGTTTTTGCTTTATGAGTGTTACTTGTGAATTTGCCCAATTACCGGACAAAGTTTTGGTGTGGGTTATTATTTCATGCCATGATAACTTATGATTTTTTGGAGAAAAGAGGAAAAAGTTCGACCTATAGCATGTATTATAAGTGCTTATGAAATAATAATGGTAATTTACAAATAATTATAATACTTTCACTATAATTAAGCATTATACAACATTTCGATTTACCAACTTGGTGTGTTTCAAGTACTGATTAACAAACAGTTGAAGTCCTTTAAACATGTAGTTTGAAGTTCGATTTTTAGCTGAAGCGAACAAAATTTATCATCTAATTTTTAAATTTAGTTGTTTTTTATCAAATGAGCACTTATACATGGACCACATTAGGTGATATACACACTTTGACATCCATACACAATTGTGACATGGAGCGAAAATAGTAAAACTCATCCAAAAATGAGGTGACGGTGTGATATGAAATGACTAAAATACCCCTGCTACATAGAAGTGTACATGAGGGGTACATTAAAAAGGGTGTTAACCGGCCTATCATTTTCCTTATCAAATATATAAGTTTGACACAAACTCGAATTGAGAGCCACCAAAATTGGTTTCATTTTGATGGTTGTGTTTTTCTATTTATTTGGCCACACAATTTTTATTTTTTTTTAACAAACCAAAATAAAATATATTAATCACACAAATGTTTTCCTACGTACAAGTGTATATAAAGAACTCAAAGAACAAAGTGTTAATTACAAAAAATAGGAGTTCTATTTTTGATATAAATGTTTAGTGTCATATAATTGAGAGGATTCATATACTCTATCAATACTTTAAGATTTTGGTGAAAATGTGTTGTCCAAGTAGTTTTTTTTAATGACAAAATAATTACGAACAATGTTTCTAAACACCCATTTTCGCTTTGTAATTTTGTTAAAAAGTAAGAGGTAAAATTGGAGTTTCACATGTCTTTTTTTCTCACCCTGAACTCTCTCGGTTCTCATACTTCTATTAACTCTCACTCCCCCATCCATCTCTCGCGTCCGTCCTCCCTTCCTTACTTTGTTGGCGCCACCCCCACTCTCCTTGCTTGCCTCCGTCCCTCGAGGCATTCTATCTCTTAGAACTACCCAAATCAAAGAAAACACAAATTAGAAGCAAGAAATGCAAGACGAAGGTGTCCAACCTCTCTTTCTTCTCCTATTTATTTGTTAATCCGACCGTCGTGTCTTCAACTTCACCGTTGTCGCCATAACTCGTGACCAAACGTTTGGGGGTGGTGATGCAAATCTGGATTTTTTTACCCCAACGTTAGAGTGTTTCGACCCAATGCAGCCTGGTCGAAGATCGTTGAAATTGTGGACCGGAGACGGCGAGGAACACATCGAAGAAGTGGAGGAGGGGTGAGGAGGAGAAAACCCGGGAGGTAGAGCGGAGGTTTGCCACATGTTCTCAAGAGGGTGCTCCACCACAAACAAGCATCACAATGGTCCATCAAACTCCATCCATGTCAGCTCATCAGCCGAAAAACAGTTCCGCCACTCACTCATTTATGTAGTTATTTTTAATGGTCCTCAGACTCCATTCATGACCTAACATTTTTTTTATCATCTTTCAGTTAATAATTGATAAGTTAAATTTTGATAAGCCAAGTTGAAACATTTGGTGAATTAATAGTTTATGGTTGTTACTATATATTTTTAAATTTAACTAGTATCTAACGTCAGTATAACTTTTTTTTAACACAGGCGTTTAATATTTAGTGATATAAATATTGAGAGATGAAATCGGATGTTTCTGATAAAAATTTACTTTTAGTGCATGAATTTTATCAAACTATCTACAAATTGATGTAATCTTTTTTTTGAAAGAAATTGATGTAATCTTTTTTAAGGGACCTTAATCAACACTGTATAATGGGGGCAACATTATTAAAATAATTATTACCATTATACCATAGAATGAGTAATATTTATAAATGATCAATTTTCATTGGATTCCAATGAACAAGACATTATATGAGAACCCGAGAAATAAATTGGATAACCTTGGGGTATTTTCATCATTAGGTTTCTCATTTGGTTTATTTCTTTTTGGTACGAAATAATTACCAAATATAATCTGCTAAAGAAAATACCAATTATATAAAGAAGTACATGTGGTGGTATTTTTGTATGGTCTTCACCCTTCGAAGTTCGACCCTTTAATTTTAAGGGGAATAATGACACTAATAATTTAGATTGAGTTTGGTTTCAAGATAAATAAAGTTTTGCAAATATATAATTGGTTTCTTAAATATTTGAATTCAAACTCGCTACGTTATTTTTTTGAATGAAGACTCTTTCAAACAATTCATACATCTCTAAGTCATTTGAGTTTATTCACTTATTGTTACATGTTATTTTAACTCATTAAATGTATACATAGTATAACGGTAAATATATCAGAATCACGATAATACACCATAATTTTGTAGAAAATAAAAATTGTGATATCAAACATTCGCCGATTGAGTTGAAATAATTAGGAATTGATGAAAAGTGTAAATTACTTCATGCTTCCCCTTTAATGCTACATATTTCTTCATATGATCCCAAAATACACGATTATTTAATCCATCAAAGGTTGATTTGCACAACATTCTTTCTAAATATGAAAAATACAGCTCATGAATGAATTCAATCCCATACGCATATTCCCATACCTAATGAAACCAACCTATGACGCAATCATCTTCAAATTAAATAAACTTTATGCTAAAATTAAAAACCATCTTCATTCAATTTTCATTTCCATAAAATACACTTTCGTGGTGCACAACATTTTAATGACAAGGTACAAATAACGTGTCCTTAGCCAAAATAAGAAGAAAGAAAAAGGTATTACGGTAAACATATTTCAAGGTGACCATTTTATGTCCCATATAGAAGTGGCAATGAAAGAATAATATCAGCAATGAGGTTTGAGGTATTCTTTACCAATTTGGAAGACTAAGCTGGCAAAATCTTTACCCTAATGTCCTATGTGATGTTGATATCTTGGAGGAATCTTGAATTTCCACTTCTAGAAAAATAATTATCTCAAGCTAGCTGGTTTTGAATTCCCACTTAATCCAACTTGGTTAGGGTCCCCTCACCTCAGCCACATTAATTTTTTGTACCACATATATACAAATAATTTCGAATTTTTAATGTTGTCCTAGTCAAAGTTGACTAAACATTTTTATTTGCATGGGACCTTAATTTCGGCACATTGAATATTATTTAATTTTCTTGATCAATTGACTACCAGCTAGAAGAGTACCAAGATCCCTATTTCAAGGCCAAAAAGTATCATTATCCATATAAATAAATAAGTAAATGGAGAATGAATAAGTTTCAAAGACACTTTGTCAAGGAATTAAGGAATATACGATTCAATAGGGTCATATTTGGGTGTAATTATCCACATCTTCGATTTTAAAATGCTATAAAAAAACTGTGCTTTTAAAAATGATGCTAATCATGGTTTTAAAATCCTAAGACCCCATGCTTTTCCCACGTTTGTCGTCAAAAGTAAGTGAATAATGAGCATTCAACTGCTAAATGTATAGTCGCAGCTTTAAGTGAGCATTAGCTTTAATGGTTCTTTAAAAAGTTTTTACTAAAAGAAAAAGATGATGTAATATGAATTTCTTTCTTATTTGTCATGAGGCAAAACTCTCATTTGTGAAGACCTACAATCAGTCTTTTTTGGCTCAGTTCATGTGGCCTGATTGTAGCCCCATGAATGATGATGAAATGGACATTTATTGTCATATTTCGATATCACTAAAAGGGTTAAACAATTGCAAATGATTATGTTTATGTTTAAGAATAAAATGACCGATGAAAAAAGGTTTAAAAAGAATATCACTAATCGTATGTCTCAATAATTTCATTTCAGACTAATTTAATTAGTTTCACTTTTTCATATTAGATGGAAATTTCTTTAAAAAAATATTCAAATCAAATCGAATAATAATAGTAATTAAACAAAATAATATTCACCGGAGAATGCTGAAATCGAAAAATAATATTCACCGGAGAATGCTGAAATCGAAAAATAATAATAATAATTAAACAAAATTATTCGATTTGATTAATAATTTCATATCATGTCATGAAGTGGAAAGCTGAAATCTAAAAGTGTGGCGCCATGAACTCCACAAATTTTTTTAAAACAAATTTCTTAATTCCTTGAGAAATTTATTACATATTTCACGAGTCCCTTGCAGATTCTTGGCAGCTAAACACTCCAAAGAAAGTTAAGTTATCATTCTCTCAACTCTTTAATTAGATATTATCACTCGTCTCATACTCATTATTAGAGAAAGCCTAAGGACGGTGACTTGGTATGATTTTAGGAAAGATCTTACGATTCTTACCGGCTTGGTGAGATATATAATGGCAGTGGTGATTTGATATGGTTTTTAGCAAATGCTTCAAGAATTTCTTTTCTAAGGAGTATAGTTGTTTTTATATACGTTTCTTTTTACTTTTCTTTTTCTTTAGTTGCCAAAAATAAAATCAACAGTTCCAAGTGGATTGTATACTCTGTACGATCTATGAGCATCCGTGTACATTTTCATTGCTCAATAAATTAAATCATACGAGTATACAAAAGTTAAAAAGTAGAAAAAATGATTGTTAAATTTAGATCATCTTTCTAAATTATTATTAGAATAATTGTCTTGCTTATTGGTGGACAGCCCGGTGGTTACGGTTACTTCAACTATTTATTATAGTACTCATGCGAATCATGTAATACTTACTTACTATATGCTTTTCCACCGGATTTCTAAGACATGGCATACCATTACCACCATATTTGTTCCTAGACAATTTATTATATACTTCATCCGTATTCTTTAGGTGTTTTACGAGGTTAGAACATCCATCCTTATATATTTTTTTGAATCAACAAATATTACTAAACGTCCTTCTCGCAAGACGCAAAATATGGGCGAAACAAGATACAAATGACGCCGCATATAGACGGTACACCATAACCCCCAAACAAAGCCCCTGAAGATAAACCCACCAAAACTCATCACTACCTAAGACGAACACCTTAACGGAAACAAACACTAAACACAATATCCACAACCACCAATCGTCACGACTCACTCCCAAAGAACACCCCTCAAAATAAAACTCCCAGACTGCAACACCCAAACTGAGCCACATTCGAAAAACTCCTAACCAAATGAACATGCAGCTTCCACAACCTCTCGATCTCCGATCCACCGAAAGAGCACAAAAAGAAAAGCCCAAAAACCAACTTGAGCCAAAAGAGCTGACTCCCGATCTCGAATCAAAAGTGATCGGCCCACCAGACTTTAGAACAAAATCAGCAGGGCACCCCTCGCCCCCAGTACACCAGAGAACACCATATCAAGTCAAACAGGATTGCAGCTAGACACCGACTCCTGATCTCGAAGCAAAATTAACCGGCCCATCGAAAACCAGCACACAAAATGAAAGACAAAAGACATGGTATGCGATGGTGCAAAACCAAACAAATCAAAAGGAAAAGGCTCAACACAACTAGACACCCACCCTCCAAACACCCTAAACAACCCAAAAAACACAAAACAAGAGATAATGACGACAAACATGGACCCGTGTAATAGAAGTTGTCTTCAGAGGAAATCACCCCAACAAACACTAGCCTCCTCACCTAAACAACACCTGTCACCGCCTTAGGTAGCTCCCATCCGCAAACCGATCTGACACCCAAAACGAGTCTAGAAAACCACAACCACCACTCCAAACCTTACCAAGACAGCCCCACTAACCCCCACTCAAAGCCACCTCCACCACAACAAAAACCGACATGTAGTGACCCTGGGGGGTCTGCCGCCAAATCAAGCATAATCTGACACTACACAGCCACCAGTGCAGACAACCACAACCACCATGATCCTTACGACAACAAACGACTCGGGAGTTCGTTAAAGGAGGATTAACCGTGTATGAAATAAGGCCACCACGCCCGCAACCACCGGAATCGGATCACACAGATTAGCACCACACCTCACCCCTTCGCACCACACATCCGTCGCTACCACAATACACCCCATCACCACCTACACTCCAACCGAACCACCCACCAAAGCCACCGTACTCAACTTCGAAAAGCACTCATAACCACCAAAAACCACCACGATCACCACCACTAAAAAAAACCCCGCATCAACACCACTAACAAACCACCAAAAAACCCCCCACAAGCCACCACAACACAAGAGACCCGACGATGAGAAACAGATCTGCCAAAAGGACCTTCAGATGACAAGAACCTTCGAACGTCATAAGGACCCACAGACATAAAACTGCCACCAGGAACAGATCTGTACGGCTGAGCATCCAAGGAAAAGTACCGGAACAAGGAACAGAGGCAGAGCTTGGAACGGGATCCGGAAACGGAGCACCACCACTGACCCAAAACAGATCAAGAAGAAGAGACACTGCCGAAAACAGATCTGGAAAAACGGCTCGGATAGGGAAAACGGATCAGCAACTAGAAAAAACACCTCCTACCACCAAGAACTCCACCGGATCCGGAACGGGATCGGAAACAGAGCACCCCACGGATCCAAAACGGAGCATCACCATCTCGGATTTGAGACGGAGAAATGAGCAGGAATGGAGATGAGCCGAACCGGAGGAGGGACGTCAGGTGGTGCGGAGCTTGAAGCTCATCGCACCACCACTAATGGAGGTTACATGGTGGAGGTAGAATTTGGATTTGAAGAGTAAGAAGGCAAACGACAGTGAAGGGTTGTGTTTCCTTAGAGAGAAGGAGGAGCACGTGTTTTAGAGAGAGAAACGGCTTGGTCCACATCATCCATCCTTATATATATTATGTGATATTCCTATCAATTGAGTTAAGTTCACCAAAACTACTAAACATTATTGATGCATTCATATAAAGAGAGGTTAACTCTTAAACTAAATATTAATTACCCTGGTAGATTAGTCTCTTTTTTTTCTCTGACAAAAACCATGGTAGATTAGTCTTCAAAGTTGTACAATTACTTAACTAAAATAATTCGGTGGGCATCATTCACAAGTTACAGTGTATTCTAGTTGCATTACCTTTAGTGAATCCAAATGTTGAAGTTAATCATACACATGCCAAAGTTGTAATCACAAGTAGACCTTTTTCCTTCTTTTCAAAACAAACAAAATCATAGACGAGCAAGAGAAATGATAGATTGAAATTTTATCCATGGTAATATGATTGCGAATATTCTAAAATGAAATCTGAAGATGTAATTATACACATGAAATAATAACTTTGGTGCATAATAAAACCCTCACATAATTATTTCACTTTTTCTTACAATTTTTGTTTCCACTCGTTCTTTTTTAACTAAACCCCTGTATGTGGTGTCCGAGGTTTGATCCCAACCCTTACGTGTATTATGTCTATACCAACTAAGTTTGAAACTTTAAAATCATAATAAAATTGTTTTAAGAAAAATATTATAACAATAGAAACTTATTTTAGCAAATTCTTCTCTTCAAGTAAAATTGTTGACTGATGTTTAAAACAACGTATAAAATGAGATTTTTTTTTACTAGAATGACATTGTAGAACAAATCGAATTTCAGATACTATACATAACAAACTAATATAGATCCCATCACTCTTGTTTGATGGTTGCTCAATAGGCCCCTTGATTGCTCACATGCCCCCTCAACCGATCAGGTCGGAACTCCAGATCAGCCTTTGTTTGTATACTCTAATCAGGTCGTAACTCCTGATCGGTTTTTTCAAAAAATGTTAGCAATTTGATGGGACTATTGAGCATCTTTCCCTTTAGTGGCAAATTTAGTGGCCCGCCATTTGTAGGTCCCTTTAGTAGCAACAAATGCCTCTTAGAAATTCTCGTAATATATTAACCCCAGCACCAAGAAATGATCAAACAAGACATACCTGCCTTTTTTTGTGTACATGTATCTGCCCTCTTTATCAAAGGATCATGCAACCTGTAACGTATATGACAAATCACAGCTTTCCTTGAAGCACAAGTTATCAACAAGCTCCTAAGACTGGTCAAGCTGTATTTGCCATTATACTCATCAATAGTGAAGAATAGAGTAACTAAAGTACCCATGATATCAACTATTAATGTACTCATCAATAGTAATGCTACTTCACATTTTAAGATGAACTTTTCACTTTAGACTGGTTGAATCTACCAATATTATATACATAAAACTAAGATGTACACTTAATTAACGAGTTTTACATGATAAAGAAACTAGGAGTTGTACTTCCATACAAGTTACAGTTGACGTTCATAAATTACAGCTGTTGAAGATGAACATATTTATAAATAAAGCACCACCCTTTTATTCATAGAAATATCCTCATTGACCAGAGAATTGCCTCTTATTATTTAATCAGTATATTAACATGGGAGCCATGAATCAAACTTTCTTACAGCAAGGTTTCACGCTGCAGCATTTCTTTTCCTTTGTTGAGAAATGGATAATGTGCTTAGTGATGTGCCTGTGACTTGAAAGGGGTCGTAAAGTTGTCCACGAACCATAGAGTGTTTCTGCAGCTTGTGCAGAAAAATTATTATTGCTAAGGTCTAGAGATTGTAAGTTCTTTGCCTTTGTAATAGCAGTTGAAATTTGCTGAGTGCAATGGCACTCGGGTGATGAATTTCTTTGACATGAACTGGCACAACTGTCGTCAATTCCAGAAGCAGCAGCTTCTGCCCTAACTTGAATTTCTTCGCTATCAGCAACTTCCAGCTGATCGTTGAAAGTATTTAGAGAGCAACAGACCTCTTGATTATCATCCACTTTCATAGTATCAAGTTTCTGCTCCTGGTTCTGTGAACAGCTTTTAGCTGATGCATCACATTGCAGAGCAGAAAGTTCCGTTGAAACGGAATTATCAGCAAGATTAAGCTCCTCCAGGCTGCTGTTATCTGATAAAAGAGAATAACATAACCCTAGGAATTACAATGGTAATAGTTTTGAAAAACTTACAAGCACATATGATTTTAAGTATACCTGCAAGAGCCTCAATTATGTGAAGAACTCCAGCAAGCCCAAGTTGACATTTCTTAAGGACCAAAACTTTGAGACAGCACTGTGAGTTTATGAGAAGCGAAAATAGAGTATTGCAGCCCTGTATTGATTAGAGAAAATAAAACAAACCATTGATAATAAAACTTGTTAAAATCACAATTATCAGTAAAGCAGGCACATATCCAGATCTATAAAAACTGCAAACTGAGGCAAAGGATAATAAATTTTATGCCAAATACATCATGCGATCTTTTAAGTTAGATGTTTGTAACAAGTTAATCCTTAAGTGTTTTTTGCAACAAGTTAGTCGTTTTAGTGATGCATTGTTAACCTTTCAAACAGATTCGTTACAAAAAAAACCGGGTGCGTTCATTATTTACCCTACGTGACAGGAATTGTATGTTTAGCCCATCCTAAGGTGTACAAACATGCATCCCTATGATTGCTCTACATGTCTTGAAACACCGTCTCCATTCATCAAGACACAAATCATTTGAAAGTTTGGTGACAAATTTAAGCCTTATCACATATTCTTCTTCATGTAGATCAATCTTAGAGCTTGATGGAGGGAGATGTAGGGAGATGTAGGATGAGCTAAACACTCTGTCTTAAAAGTTAATGACATACACTTTTACAGACTAAAATGACTAATACAAAAAAACAAAAAACATTAAGGACCAACTTGTTACAAACATCAAACTTAAAAGACCGCATGATGTATTTGGCCTAAATTGTAAGGGAAGCCAGATTTTATGCCACCATTACAGCAATACACAAAAACAAATAAAACCAGTCAAGCAAACATGCATCACAAGTAGTGGTGAAAATAGGCTAAACCGAGCTAGACTTTGCAAGGCCCAAGTCTGGCCTGTTATCAGTCTTATTTGCAGGCCTGAGTTTGGCCTTTTTGAAAGTATTATATGGCTTCTTACCCTACTTAAAGACCTATTTCATATTAATGTCTTCAAATAAGTAACCTGACCTATCTTTGTGGCCTAAAGTCTGGTCGTTTTGGCTAAACTTAGTCTTGTCTATATAAAGAAAAAATCTGGCATGTCCGACAAGGCTAAGTTGTGGATCCCTGTCGGACGGTCTGGCCTATTTCAACCCCTAATTACAAGAAAACTATTACAGTGAACAAACCTCAAGCATTATAGGATTTCCTTCCAGGTTCAGGTCAGTGATGGAACAAAAAGAATTAACGTTGATGCTTAAAATATAGTCAGATGTTAGTCCACAATATGATAGGTCAAGTTTCACAAACTCCTCAGTCCCTTTGAGCAATGGTTCTGTTACTTTTATGGCCCCTTCCTGCAGAATAATGCCTCAATCCATGATGTAAGCATGCTAGAACAAACAATAATGATGCAATAAAGTGAATAGGTGATAGGAGCAAGGTTTTACTCACATTTCCAATACCAGTGCCTCCAAGTATTAGTCCTGATAAAGTCAAGGTCCCTGCAAGCTGGCAAAGGCTATCGACAACCGGTCTGCCTAGTTTTAGACCACTCATATTCAACTCAGAAAACCTACAATGAAGATATATTTAACTTAAATTTCTATATGCCCTAAAATAATACAATTTCTGTAAAGATGCTATGTAAGAGATGGATGGTGGCATCGACATATTTATTCTACCTTTTTAAAGTAGAAAGCTTGGATAGAAGATTAACCACGGCATTCCCAGTTACAGGGTGGTTGTGTCCTATCAAAGATAAACTGCCCATTATACAAGAAAGATCCCTGGTATCAGAGTACTGAAAATATCTAGATTTATCATACCTATACAAAGGTGTGAAAGTACAGATCCAGAGTCCAATGCATCGGCAATTTTTTGAATGGTTTTGGATGTGATACTACAGTTCTCTACATTCAAGCTACAAAGAGCTAAACGAAAAATATGCAAGTAAATAGAAGTCAAATGATATCGGCAGTAGGAATCCACATACAATACAAGTATATAACCACATTCAAGAGACAATAAGTGCACCAAAACTTAAATTTGATACAGACATTTTCACAGCTTAAAATAAGAACAATGTATACTTAAAAGGGTGAAGAGAAGGTCAAGGTATTCAACATCCCTTGGGAGAGATTCAAGTCATGTGGCTAACCTGTACAGTTTTTTAAGATTGTTGAAAGATAAGACCCACATGCATCAGTAAGACGGTTTCCAGAAATGTTAAGCACTTCGAGTCGAGCAAATAGCACAGAGCATTCACAAATCTGACAGAAATTCAATATATCAGCAATAGCAAACTGGGGATGGGTCAAATAAAACAGCATCTTAGTCATGCAAAATGAAGCAAATATTCTTATATTATATATAATTAACACTTGCATCGATAGAACATTCTTGTATATTAGATTGTAACTTGAAATTGAAAATTATTGAAATGGCCTTTGGTAAGGGCAGGAGCTGATATTTCAGTTATTTAAGCTTCACAATTGAATTTCTTTTCGGAAAACATCGTAACTAACATCAAGTGTATGCCTCCATTATATGTATGAGTCTAATTTGCCATAATATCTTTCTCTAAGGGAAGATAAAGTGAAACGATAAATTTAGATTCGCCAACCTAATTATCACTGAACAAGAACTAATATTAGAAACATGTAGCAAGGGGAAGACAAAGACACTGATAGGGCTAGAGTAATCAAGAACCAGAAATGTAAAAAGAGGGGAAAGAGAGAAAAAGAGAGATAGAATGTAAAGATAACAGAACTCTGTCAGTTCTGTTATTATTCCTGCAAGGGTAAACCCTTTCTCGACTGTATTGACAGTTCAACAAATTTTACAAATGAATGACTACACATTCTCCCCTTAGCCCCTATTTATACTTTGATAGCCTTCCTAGTGTACACATGCAAAAGGGGTGGCTTATAAGGGGTCCTAACAGGCACAACATAAAAAAGTTTGCATGTGGTATCATACCTGAAACAAAGTTGTTGGGCCAAATCGATTGCAATGCAAATCCAGAGTTAAGTCACCGTAAGATTGACCTGATGTTGTGAATACCTTTCGAAGTTTCTCCATTGTCCCATTTCCTAAAATATCAATTCAATGAAAGGCAAAGACAAGGATTCAACATATTTACTCTTTATAATTATTTTTTCTATTTTTTTATGGCTTTAGTATTCATACTATTCACTTATTCACCAACAAAAGGACTTATTATCAGATTTAGTGAATGAAATAAAAGAGACTGGAGAGCCATTAGAGTGACTCCTCTTAAAGAAGCATGATTAGAAACAAGACTGGATACTAGACAATTTGCAAGCAATAATACAGTGGAATCGACAGCAAAAAAGACCACAGATAAAATATGTACCTAAACAATTGTGAGAGATGTCAAGCATTGAAAATGCCATCTGGGAATGCAGTGCATCGATCAATGGTGTTATAGACAAATCTTGGAGGTCACAGTCGGATGCAATTATTTCATCATCAGAAACCTGTTTACAACAAAACCAAAATCAGCTGCAAAAAATATCAAAGTTCAGGGGAGCATCTAAAAACAAAAAGCATATATGTCACAGAAGTGGCAATAGAGGAATTGGTATTAGCTAGGATCCTTCTTACCTGTAAATTGTAGAGTTTCTTCAGCACCTTGATCTTTGGTTCCTCAGACAACCCCTTGCAGCAGTCTACGTACATTTTTATTAGGCGCTTCTGAATCCATCCTTTAAGGATAAAATAAAATAAAAATTCAAATTGTGTGTGACAGAACTCAGAAAAACAAATGGGAATGGGGTCATAATTAGAAGGTTGAATGACCGATTATTTAGCTACAGTTAGACAGTTTGAATCTATCAAGCAGTTAGGTTAAGGCACAGGATGCTTTTTAGAACGGGCAAAGGCTTTGTGGTAAAAAGATAAACCCTTGGATGAAGAACTTTCTCTATGGGTTTTTAATAAAAATATTCTTCATTTCTTTCGTTTTTCCGCTCTCTCTCTCTCTCTCTCTCTCTCTCTCTCTCTCATACTTAAGTGGTCTTGGAGATAATTTTTCAGACAAAAAAGCAGATAAAAAGGACATGGCATAAAATAATAAAATGGTAATATCACTGAATGAACGAAAAGCATCAGTAAGGCATACCATCAATGAAAGCTTCAACCAAGTTATTTTGCAGATGCTCCTTGATATTTTCAACAGTTTCCAGCGATTCTAGATCTCTTCCAGCACATTTTATGTGCTGAATAATGGGCAACAAACCTACTCACAAATTTATGTAAGCCAAATGAACAAGGGCTCAGCAGAAAAAAAATGGTGAACTGAAGGAAATATTCAATCACAAAGTAAAAGGAATAAACAAACAGAAAGGCCACTAAGTAAATGTAACAGAAGATGGTGGAGATGGTAAAACTGCAACTTATTGACCGGTGATTTTCAATAACAATCATGTCGGAAATATATAAACCAGGAACTGCCTACCCTCTGATTTCTTTTCTGCTGGAAATTGTAGATAGTATTTGCATGCAACTACAGCCTTTAACGAGTCAATGTCAAACTGATCACCAGCAGCACACAAGGCTGCTTCTACATAAACTATATCATTCCCAATCCGACATGCAATATATATCTGCAAATAGAGAATATAAAGGAGGCCGGAGGTTAGAAAAATATCCATTTGCAATAATGATGAACATATGAGTTTGGAAAAAGCATGAATTTCATACATAGTCATGTCCAAGTCATAAAAGTGGAACTCACATCATGTAGGGAATGATGCGTCATGGGATGGGCTACAACATTTTGTTTGCCAGAGACATCTGTATCGCATTTTGAACCACTAGGAAAGTAAGGTTCAGCAACTATATCATTGCTCAATGACCTGGAACGTCTGGAAGTTTTAGTGCCTGTATTTGGACTCGAGCCTTTGAAAGAACTACTACTTTCTTCAACATTAATTGCACATTTAGATCCATACTCCGGGAGAACCTGCCATCCCAAAACCCAAATCATCCACAGGCGGATAGCACCAGAGAAAAACTCACAGATCCAAAGAGATGAAGATTTTTTACCTGAACTTTACTAGGACTGATTTTACTTTTAACTGCACGGAGTCAAATTTTAGTCAGCACTTAACAATGTTATATGGGAGTCTTTTGGTCAGAGCAAAGCAACTAACAAGGAAAACGTACTTGTATCATAACTAGGCAAGTCTTCTACCGGGTAGTCATGATCCTTTCTGCTTGAGCATTCCACTTCATCATCCTCGTCGTCATCAGAAAGAATTACACGGACACGTTTACGACCAGAAACTGCTTGGTGCTCACTTTTCAGTTTTGTCAGACTTCTGGGTGACTGGTCAACCTGCTTTGTAGAGTTGGTATGACTTTCCTTGTGACCTGTAATTTTTCTAGATGAGCCTTTAATAGACTGATACATTGACATAAGAGGCGCATTATCATCATCCAATTCATCTTCAGGAGTCAGGGTTTCTGATCTATAAGTTGTCTTTGGAAAGCAAAAATCATCTGGCCCACTATTTGACATACAATCATCTGCTTCAGTATCAGTTTCAGAGCAACAATCCTCAGGCGTATTATTAGCCTCTACCTCTTCATTTGACTTCTTAAGCTTATCAATTAGAAGTTTCAACCTCCTGTAAAATATCACAATTGATAAGCAGTAATATACTAATATCAGCAGTCCAGAAAAAGGACTCATGAATATCATATTGGAAACAAGAGCGTGAGTAACTAAATGAAACTGCCTGAAATGTATATAAAAAGGTACGGACTTTTAATGAATCAGCTACCTGGTCTCATCCTCGTCATCAAATCTGATCATGTTGCTATAATGCATGTTTTCCAAGGCAGAAAGCTGTACATCAGGAAGGTCGGCTTCAACAGCAATCCTGCAAATATAATGTGATCAAATCAATGGTGTTCATTCAAGAGTCAAGACTATAAGAAGTCCACCAAGTTTGTTAAGCAACTCTAATCAAGAATGAGTCACATAAGTAATAGGCAGTTAAATTTAACTCTAGTGATACTGCAGCAGCAACTGTTTGAAGCACATTGTGGCATTTAAAATCAAGCAAACAATTCCAAAACAACCAAATACATTTTTATCAAGACAGTAACTTCTGAGCATTCGTAAAGACACCAATATGCGAGGAGTACAATCAGAACAGTGAGAATAACCTTATGCTAGCAATTTTCTTTTATGGTTTTACAGAACAACTGCAGCGTGTTTGTGTGTCTTATGCAACCAAGTTGTATCAAAAGTATACGGGTAAAGCAAATTATATGGTCAACGTAAATTCAGCTACTTAGACTTGGAAATTCGTTTTAATTAAACATTTATTTTGTGGTTCATAAATTTAATTTCTCTAATTTCAAGAAAAAAATCAACCAGTAAAGCTTAATATGATGAAAAGTTGTTACCTGTAGCTCTCCTTATATGCATCACACGCTTCTATCCAATTGTGAGTAGAATCCAAAACATTACCAATATTAATTTTCACCAGTGCTTGCCCCTATTATCAATCATTACCAGAAGAGCATACAGATCAACCAACTGGCATCCTCATCATGGACGGATAGGCAATAAACATATATATGTAATTTGTCCTAAATTTATCTTTGGATGCGGAGCAACCTAAGAAGAATGAACTTGACATGCATATACAGAAAAGTTGAAGGGTCACATCAAGAAAAGTGCCCATGCATGTCAGATATAATACGGGTGTATGATACATGTCTGACTGTAACACAGAAGAAATTCTTAATGTATACATGGTCCATGTTTTATTATAAAACAAATCTGCCTGCACATACTTAATTTCTGTGTCAAAGGTTATACTCCATTTGGATTGCTGTATAACTCATAGAATATGTTAGAATCTATTCTAATATGTACGTGTCTCCTCTTTCAAACCAAATAGAAATATACTCACATTACCAAATTTTCGAATAATTATAGATGTTCTTATATTCAGCTTCATGTTATGTTGAATTAAATTAAAGTCAGGAAGAAGAGAACAAAAGTGTTAAATTTATATCATAAAACGATGAAAATTTACCTCTAAGTTGCCAATTGTTTTGTACATTTTCCAACTCTTTTCATACCATTTGATCGCCTTGTTGAATTTTCTGAGCTTCTGGTAAGATTCTCCAACATCCAGATATGAATCACCCAACCTTTGCCTGTCACAAAGGTCATTCGCTACTTTCTTCCTCTCCTTTGCAAATTCACAATACTAAACAAAACATTGCTCAAAATAAGAAAGGTCACACTTAATGAATTACTAAACACTTCATAGCTTCAAAAGGACTCTGTATTTACCAAATAATACTAATAGGTCATCAAATTATAGCATGTGAAGGAAAACTACAAGTTTGGGAGCAAAACAAGTGCAACTATTCATGCTTTAAGCAACCATGATAACCTATTTCTGGAGCTGCAACGTTCACAAACTTCAATATGTTACAGAATAAACTTTATTTTTGTCATGATAGCAAGTTTATGCAGCAGCTTTCAATTAAATAAGTTCGTAAGTCAGAAAGAAAAAAAATTAAGACAGCACCAACAAATTCATGGTTAATTTTAATCCACAACTAAACCATACACAGGTGCACATAAGTTATCTAAACCAACATTAATACATCAAGCCAAAAAGACTTCTGTCTATGTATGTTGAAAGGGTGTTCTAAAAGGTCAAATGAAGATTTTCATATAATATAACAGAACCATGACAGCTAAGCTTTTGTCTCCTAAACACAATATGTACAATTGAACACACTCCAGAAAACACAGTTCTGAGGTTGAAAATAAACATACTTGGCACCAGCGACAGAGGCACTCGGTGGCCTCTGGGGGGCCAGGGCCCCTACCAGTCAATGGACCACAATGGTAAAATTAGAAAGCCATGCCAACTTTGACCAAAACAAAAAGATAGCCATGCCAATTGCTAGTTTTCAACACTGTATAGTGACGGTTCTTTCATTGAGCTAAACAATTACAGTTTGTATGACTTGTGCTCAACCAACTTGTAAAGTTGGGACAATTCTTTAGACGTCGTTATGTCCCCTTTATACAATTTGCAATGAACCATTAGTTATATTTATTAAATTATTTATTAAATTAAATGATAATACAATGGTTTGAATTTACACAGAGCTATTAGCAGCGAAGGATCAAAAACGGGAGAAAGGTTGGCCCCTGCAAACTTGGCTCTGCCTTGGCATAACAAGCACAAGTGTTGAAAATTATGGATTGCCTCATCAAAACTTGTACATAGAATGTTTTTCAAGTAAATAATCATTATAATTTACATGAAAAATGATACTTAGTTAAAATAATTGTTACAAATACACAAAGATAGAATTGATACCTTCTCCCATGCAGCGATCATCCTTGCTTTCTCAACAAGGCGTTCAAGAGTCCCGTTTTCCTGCAGCAGATACTTGCGCTCATGCAGTGTCCCTCTAGCCGAGGCTATATCTCTCTTGAGTTTTTTAAGTTTCTGCTCTTCTTTTTTGATTTCATCCATGACTTTAACAGCTTCTTTAACAGTTTCGATATTCTGATTAATTTGTCTGACCAAAGCATCCTCATCCTCTAAAGACTTTGCCAAACCAAGCGCCTTCTCATAATAAGACCGCGCCTCTTCGTACTTCTGAGTCCGGTAATGCACTTCACCAAGATTAATATACCCTTTAGCTTCCCCTTGACAATGTCCAATTTTATGACAAATCAAAATATCCCTCTTCATATTCTTCATAGCGTCATTCCACCTCCTCAATTCCATATACACGTTCCCTAAATTATGATGTAACCTACTACGCCCATCATCATGCTCACTAATCTCCTCTTCGTCACAAATCTTCAATCCTCTCCTAAGTATATTCTCTGCCTCGTGCAAGTTATCAAGTTCCATTTCAAGCATACCAATGTTATTATAAGCATCAATATATTCCTTCAAAAACGAAGACTTATTATTTGGCGGATTCTCTTTCAGACTAACCGCAAGATCCATAGCAGACTTAAAATACTTCTTCGCATTGCGAATTGAATTGTGATCATGTTCAGATCTCGAAAACAGTTCATGATAAGTTCGACCTAGCTGCGTGCTAGCTCTTTGTTGCTCAACTAGATCTTCATTATCTCTTCCTAGATCTAAATGTTTCTTCTACAATCCATAAATAATAAATTAATTGATTAATTACATAATAAATTGATTAATTAAATGTATTAATTAGGGTTTTAGTTCATGCTGACCTGAAAAATTAGGGCATCGGAAAATTGTTCAAGACGGAGATAGATTTCACCGAGGGATTGACAAGTTGTGACTAAGTGATTCTCCGATAAGTACTTAAGCGAAACTTCGTAATCGATTCGGAGCCATTTGAGAGCTTTAACGTATTCACCTCTGTTCTTGAGTATATCGCCGATGACGTTTGCCCAACGCGCTTCTTCACGGTGGTTACCATCTTCTTTGGCGTTCCGGTAAGCGGATTTCGCCGATTTGAGCTCTGAGTCCATCGAGAAACGACGGTGAACGGTGTTGTTTGGGTTTTGTGAAGTGAATGAAAGTGGTGTTTTGTGGGGTTCGAATTGCGAGGGTAAATACTGCTTCTGCTATAGTATCTCTCTGAAAGGTTTTTAAATGAAATTTCGTAGTCCCGCCAAAAACACTCAATTCTCGCTCTTTATTATTTTTGGTCCATGTTCTTGCTCTCTTTTTATTTTTGCATTCTTAAAATTAGTTTACTTTATTAAATTAAATATCAAATTAAGAAATTCAATATACAAACACAGCGACAATATTTGAATATAGGTTTAGTTGCATTTTTTACTCCTCTAATTTTTTTTATTGTGTAATTTTGACCAGTTTCAGTCCCACGTTTGATACATTTTCGACATTCATTTTTTACAAATTTTTCACTACTGTGACAAAATCTAATGATGTGGCGTCTTTGTCATCTAATAAGAGTAGATTATAGTGGTAAATTAAAGAGTGAAGACTCATTTTAGTCTATTAAAAATTTTAGATTGTCTAATTTAGTTTATGGTAAAATAAAACTTAAATTAGTCTTTGATATTTTCATATTGTGAACAAATTAATCACTAGTTCATTATAATAGAGACATTAATTTGTCCACAATATAAAAATATTAGGGATTAATTTGACTTTTATTTTTGTTGGGGATTGAATCAAGCCATTAGAAAATTATGAAGATCAAAATGAATCTTCACTTCGAATTAGAACATTCAGAAACATGCAAATTATGTTTCAATTAATTTTTATTAAATTAAAAAATTTAATAATAGAAAACTAAAAAATCAACCGTTCTATTAAAAAAACGAGTGGAGGACTACGAATATTCATTAAGATCAAGCAATAAGGATGTCACGACAAGGAAAAATTGGAGGAATATGAGTTATGGCTACAAAATTAGAAAGGGTTCAATGTCAGGGGCTTAAATTGTTCAAAAATATCAAGTGAAAATCGTGCAATGGAAATACTAAGGAGGTTAAAACTACAATTAAGCATATAGTATTTGTTAAGTTATCCTATCGTATTGAATCCATTTTATCATAAGTTATCCTCACAAGCATAATTAAATTGATAATGACACTGCAATTTGCAGGGCTGGGGTTTAAAACCCTAAATTTCTCACTTGTTCGTTTTAAAAGATGAATTTATAACTTCCAAACTACTTAACTAAAAAAAAAGATGCCTAGTCGAAATGAACCACCTTCACACGCGTGTGTCCAATAGAAAATCACAATGCTAACATGTCACCAACTCTTGTGATTGAATCTTGAAAAATTTAACAGTGGAGGCAGATCTACATGTGAGTCTATACATAATAAATCCTAAATTTTATTTCTAATTTAACCACTATGGATATATAACTTAAAACTTTGCACCCAAAAATGGACGTCGCGTCACCTTCCAAACTTTTGTAGCTCAATTTCTCTCATCATTTAAATTTTTGTATTATCGTTATAGTGTGCAAGCTGATCAAAATAACACAACAATATACGTTAAAGGCCCATCTCGTCGGTGTATATTTGTTTAGCACGGACATCCCATAGTAGCTCTTTATATTTTAAATTATTCACCTGAGACATGAGAAAATAAAGTCTTCTATAGAAGCTTGTTGACTTTGATCACATATTTCAAATCAATGAAATGGTATTTAACAAACTGCTTCACAATTCACATCACTGCTTCACTTTCACCTCTGCCTAGTAAACAAGCTTGCTCTGTTGTACGAAGCTGGTTATTTAACTTAAACAGATACACTTTTCACTGCTGTTATGAAAATGCAGAACACTAAGATGATGGCTGTAAACTAGGTGAGATGAAGGTCGAGGAATCATTAAAATTCACAAATCCTAACTCAAATTAAGAATTTTGGTGAAGAAGAGAGTCTATAAGCGATTTTTTATATGGTGCGCATGGACGCATGGTAAATGCTTTACCATTTCCCTTGAATACAAGGCAACATCATCACTGTTAAAGGAGATGGTAACTTCAATCTTATATACAACAACGTTTTGCAACTCGAGAGTTTACCTCAACTCGTTTTGTCTAGGTAAACTCGACTCAAGAACTCGTACGAGTTTACCTAAAATTAAAATTATATAAAATTTATTATATGTATGACATATATAAGCTAATATAATATTGTAAATAGGTTAATAGTGCAAAATATGACTTAATTACAACGACAAATTATACCAAACTACCATAATAAAATGTTATGTTCAACTTAACATCAAAATACAAAAATTAACGCACAAAAGCATAAGTTTCATAAGTCTCTAAGTTTAAGTCATCCATAAAACCATCCAAAAAAGCAAGTTTCACAAGTTCCTATTAAAACTATCTAAAAAATAAACTAGTTAATTTCTTCAAAAGGTCAACAAACACCACCACCGCAACCCTAACTGGCGTCGCAGTCACCGACGTCGAAATCTGAATTTCCACCGTCGAAATCAACCCTAATTGGTATGTGCTCCCATGTTTTCATGGTTTGAGAACTCAGAGAAGAAAGAAAAAGAAACGTTATATTTCAGAAATGTTTCAGTCTTTGGGCTTGTAAAAAAGGAATTGGGTATTAAAAAAAATGACCCAAAAAAAGGGCCAATTTTTTTATATATATTTTTTATAGATGTAAACTCGTAAAACTCGTTAAACTCGGTCGAGTTTACACGAGTTTACCGAGTGTTAACTCGGTCAAACTCGTCAAACCTTCCAATTTTACCAAAAACCGAGTTTACTTCCGAGTTAACACGATTTTGGTACCTAAACATGTAAACTTGGTAAACTCAGAGTGTTAACACTCGATTTTGCAGAACATTGACATACAGTATGTTTAAAACTTTAGAATAGTGAATAAAATCATATTTTAACTCATTATAAAAAACTTTTCTTATTATAGGAGTAACATAGAAAAATGTCATCATATTATTTATATTTATTTAGATAGACCAGCCCATTAAGTGTGATAGTTAAAATACACTTAAAAGATATTAGCCATGCCTTTTTTTTCAAAAAAATAAATACCCAGCACGATCCAACTTGGGACTAGTTTATGATCCCTGTTCGGACTTAATCTACTTCCAACCCTAAGATTAAACTTGCTTACCAACCATCTCTTATGATCAAACAATATTAATAAGTTGTAAACCAACTTCTTGACCTTACTGAACATGGATTTGATATGCAAAGTTTATCAAAACCCTAGAGTCGGCTCCCAATATATTTACAACAAATAACTGAGCATAAAGTTAAACGAATTTTGTAAGAACCAGATACAAATGTCGGATAGTGTCAAAAATAATTTCAATAAACCATTCCAAAAGCAAAAGAGCAAAACACCTTGTCACAATAAAAGAACATTTTCCTCCACAGCTCCATATTTACACTTCTCTCTTCACGGGTATGAAGAGAGCAGGGGACGTAAAAGGTAACTATTAAAAAGACTAGTAAATTCTTCTACGCCTCCCAACATAAAGAAATAAGTAAATTTTGTACCCATAAAACAGAAAGAAAAAAAACTACTGAAATCATTCTACGATACCATCTTATCTGACATTCTTTTTTTAATCTCCTGGATGGCCAGGTTTCTTCTTTTGTATAAATCTCTAATTGCCTCTTCATATTTCTGTTCAATCATTTCTAACTCTACTCTCAACTCATCATCAGGTTCGGACAAGGAGGAAACACTAATGGGATAACTTGAGAAGCTCACCATATTGTTGCTCTCCGTGTGTAAAAACTTGCTCCTATGATCAGACAATGCCCCAATTTCAGATGTGAACGAACTCTGACTACCTCCACCAAATCCCGATTCAGCAGACATAAATGAAACCATAGACAACTTATGATTGATGTCCGATGTTGCAGAAGCATATGACATCTCAGAACATAAATCCATATTGTCATTCGGAGATGATCTTCCGAATGAGGTTAAGGGACCTGCATCTTCAGTAGAATGTTTTGAGCTTCCGTTGTTTTTAGCCAACTCTGAGTCTGTCTGTTGGCTAGCACTAGTCCATTTATCATTTGCAGAAACCAGATGATCAATTGCTACACAAGGATTCCATTCAGGAACCAATTTCATCAATAACAAATCGATTAACTCAGCTATGAATTTTACATTCTGATCAGCAAGTTCAAGTTGCTCAACCATTTCCTTTGAAACTGAGACAGCAGTATCACTGTCAAGGTAGAAGATGAAATGGATATATTTTGCTTGTCCTGCATATAAATCGCAAAAAGTATAAACTTTCCACCAACAAATTTAAAAGTCGTTAAGGAGTAGAAATGAACTATACTAACCCCTCTGATTAGCTATCCGCAGAACCAATGATATAGAATTCTCATCATTTGGACCACCTTTTAGAAAGAAGGTATCACCTCCCTTCAACCTTCGTATTTCAACACTCGTAGAACTTGATGCATCAACAGTGGAATTATCAAGTACGGTGATCACAAGTAGCTCCTTAGTGTCACCAATATCCAGAGAAATGGCCCCAACACGTGCACTAGTAGGACCTTCTGACATCAAACATCTGTTTTTAGAGGCTCCCAATTTGGGAAGAACAATATCTGGCAATGGAAGAGAAATGTTCTTCGTTGAACCATTCACTTGAACAAAGGGGTCCATCAGGAGCTCCTTTGCCGACAATCTTTCGGATGCTGGAACAATACATTTTTCAATAAATGATTTTATCTTTGGATCTATCACTTTAGTAAGAGCAGCAGGCTTTATACCCTGCAGAATGATATATTGTGAATGACCATGTAATCCAGTAATATCCTGCGGGGAAAAAGAAATTCATAAATACCACATACTTACAGATGAAACTTTCTTGTATATCTGCGCTGAGGTTCTGCATTCACTGTAAGGATACTCGGCAGTAACCAACTCAAGCATGCACATACCAAATGAATATATGTCAACTAATTCGTTGTAATTTTCATCATACATTTCGGGTGCCATAAACTCCGGAGTTCCTACTAGGATATCATAAGTGTAAATATAAATGGTATAAAAATAAAACAGCAATGCGACAAAACAACAATAAATATGGTTCTTATACAATTCCTGATGCTATGTGATGGTAAAAATCATATAAAAATATATTAGTTTTAACTACATAAAGGATTAACAAATATTAGCAGGAAAAAAAGGGCAGGGTAGAGTAATATATACCTACAACAGTCTTGGCATTAGCCTGCGTCAAGAACGTCGCCAGCCCTAAATCTCCAATTTTAACTTCTCCTTGGTGACCGTTGATAAATATATTATCACATTTTAAGTCCCTATGTATAATCGGTGGGTTGTGACTATGAAGGTAGTTTAAACCCATTAGAATCTGTTTCGCCCATCCCCTGACAGCCTTCAAGTCAACCTTCTTGTGTTTTTTATGATACCTACATCATGCATCACATCCACTAACAGACTGGTTGATCTCACAAATAAGAAAGTCACAAAGATTAACAATACATAAGAAAGAGATATTGGACTTACTGTTTGAGGCTACCCGAAGTAAACAACTCAGTAATCATATTAACTGTCCTGCGCTTGTCATCAATCCAAGAATTATAGAATCTTACTATGTTATTGTGCCTCAGCGATTTTAAGAGATGCATTTCCGAGTATAGCCTATCTAAGTCACCTGGTGACTGTAACACCTCGTCAATCTGAACCTGTCCCCATGCCACTTCAATTCCATTAACCTCATCAAATGCCCTGTAACTGATTTATCACAAAATATGGAAAATATTTGCATATTAAAAGTAAATCAACTTGAACAATAAAATTATTTTTATTCTCAACAAGATGCATTGTATTAATGGATACACAGTTTTGAAGGCTCCTTTGCCGATCACTTCTTTATACTGTTACAGATGCAAAAAGCATAATTAGCTTAGTGCATTGTAAGACTATTGTTTACTTTACCCAATTAAAAAAACAGTATTAATCAAATCATAGGCAACTGCATTACCTTGATGTAACGAGAAGTAGGATCAATTTCGAGAACATCGGGGTCAGGTGGCTCTGAATGCCCTCCACCCTCTTCCGAGCTTTCCGTACAAGCCAAACTCATTTATACAAATCAAACTAGTTGACAAACAACATCAACACAATGATTAAACTACATCAAATTCTAAGAAATAGTAGTATTTATAATAAGATGATCAATGTATTAAATTCTATTCAACAACTATAATCTGAGCTTCAATTTAATAATTTGTTCTGTTTTTACCTGAGGTCACGATGAAGAGAGAAAAAATAAACCTTAATTGGAGCAAGAGAGATACATCATCATCTTCTATAAAACAGAAAAAAGATAGAATAGAAGGAAAAATAAAACAACCACGCTCTATTTATCTGCATAAATAAATATCTTTTTCTCGTGTCATCTCCATCCACATCACATCGCCGCCACGCCCCTCCCACTTTCAAGTGTAATCTGTTTTTTTTTTTTTTTTTTTGGTTTTTTGGGCTTATATCCGAACTAAATAAAAAAAGGCCCAAGTAAAATTTAACTAAACTAAACGACGACGTTTTACATGTGTTTTCATTTCGTGAACTCATGAACAAGAAAATTGTGAATCTGTGATTTGACTGTGAGAGAGAGAAGAATGGAATTCTTAGACGAAGACGCGAAACCGAAGTTCCTGTATCAGTCCGGTGCACCCGCGGCCACTGAATCACAGCCTTACCAGAAACCAACGAAATCTTTCATCGCTGTAACCGTTTCAATCTCTTCAATCTTCTTCGCTCTCGCTTTCTTCGTGTTCCAATCTGAACCGCTCAAATCGATTTTCATCTGGTTTGCATTCTCTCTCCTCCTTGGTCCTTTCGCTCCAATCTCCATCACCGGCGGCGATTCCCGTGTCGGTCGTGGTCATGCCGTCAATTTCCCCGATGAGGAAACCTCAACCGATGAGGATGATTCCAGGAAAAAATCTCAGCAGCGCAGATCCAAGCAACGCAGATCGGATGATGTCACCACTGTAGTAGCTCCGGCGCCGGTGGTTTCGTTGAAGAATCGAAATGGAAATGGAAACGGTGTTGCATTGGCGGCGGTGGTGGAAGAGGAGAAAGAATGGAACGAAGACGACATTGAGATTCTGAAGAAGCAGATGGTGAAAAATCCACCGGGTAAACCGGGACGGTGGGAGGCAATAGCAGAGGCGTTCGGAGGGCGGCACAAGGTGGAAAGCGTAGTGAAGAAATCAAAGGAGCTGGGAGAGAAGAAGGTTGATGATTCGGATTCATATGAACAGTTTCTGAAGAAGAGAAAAGCGTTGGATAAGAGACTTGTTGAAGAAGGAGGAGATTTAGCGACGGTTGAGAAAGTCGAAAGTGTTTGGAGTTCAAATGAGGATATTGCTTTGTTGAATGCTTTAAAAGCTTTTCCGAAAGATGTTTCTATGAGATGGGAGAAAGTTGCCGCTGCTGTTCCGGGGAAATCGAAAGCGGCTTGTATGAAAAGAATTGCTGAATTGAAGAAAGGGTTTCGGACTGCGAAATCTGGTTCTGAAGTTTAGATTCAAATATATTATCTTGGTATATGGATTGATACTTGTAACACATGAGGATTTTTGTTTTTTGTATTCTACTTACCTGATAAATTGTTCTGATGAGTTATTCTTTGCTTGTTATTTTAGGATTAGGAAGCTATTTTTCTCATCCAGTTAACATGCCAAATCTATATGTGTAACTTCATTGAATAAATAGAATGAAAAGATGATGTATTCAGATTTTTTGTTATAGTGAAAATAGCATTGCTTTGTCTATTGATCATAAACTGGCTGTGGTTGTACTTGTGTTGTGTACTATGTAGCAATGGTGCTTCTGAAAGAAGGCATGTCTGTCTGGTGTCTGACACTAATGCGACAAACACATGTTTACATTTAATTATTTCATTTTCTCATATTATTGCCGGTATCAATGTGTTGGTGTCATGTGGAGTCCATGTTTGTGCATCGTAGGATTTCATTCTTCTGCTATATCGGGGAGAGACTTTGACTGATTTAACCTAGTTTGCATTTCAAGAATGTTTCTTATGGTCCTTGGGTTGGATACCGAGTTTTTTATTTTTATTTTTATGGAGAGCTTTCCATTTCAAAAACCCTATTCTGTGATCTGTGTGCAGTTTTATTTTGTGAACTGTATCTCCATTGGTTGGTGAGAATATGTGCAATTGGTTTTCAAGTCCCGTGGTGTGCCTACCATTTCGTTGGTAGCTTTGATACCTTTTTTAATCTAAGGGGGGATTGAATTTCTGTTAACTGTTTTACTTCCCAATAGCCAGTGACTTTGGCTACTAATCAAACCTATAGTGGTTGTAAAGCCAACCTTGAGGCACACTAGTGTCAACTTGGTGTTCCCAAGCTCAATTTCCAGCACTGTTAAAAAGTGTTTGGTCCGGGCAACCACACATTGCAACGGTGATCGAAAGCTTTGTGATGCAATGGATCTTGGGTTAAAAGAAACTATAAGAGAAACTATTAGGAAGGATCTAGAGATTAATGAGTTGGAGAAAGACATGGTTTTTGATAGAACATTATGGCGTCACTTGATTCATGTAGCCGACCCCATATAGTGAGATAAGGCTTGGTTGTTGTTGTTGTTGTCTGTTGAAAAGCTGCATCTTTTTCCATTATTAATAGCTGTTACCTAGTCTGTAATGCTTGTGTCTTGGTTTTGGTTACATTATTCTCTTGAAACCTTCCTTGTCGTGGTCTCATACTGAATAGTAATGATAAAGGGGGTATTATACATACTCCTATCAGGTACTTTAAGGCAAAGGGAATAATCACCATTTCGCTTTTGGATTGCTTATGGAGTTATGGTAATTGGTTCTTTTGGACTGTTATAGTATATTTGTCTTGTAGACTGCTAAGTTGCAGCAATTTGTAAACTCTCGGTTTGCTGTGTTACTTCCACACCAACTGCCAGGTGGTATGCTGGTGCTTAAGTACGCGCTGCTCTCGGCATTTGTTCAGAAATCTTTAAACCAAAAGAAGTGTTTCATTTACGGATCTTGTCTTGCTTCTGGCAGCAGTAACTGTTCTGAACATAGTTGGCTTAAAAAAAATCACAATTCATCTGTCTTATTGTGTTCAGCTAACACTTGCAGCTTTTACTCACGAAATTTTCAGTTTCTTTTTTTCATGTAGCTATGAGCCTGTGACTATTTTAATCCAGTTCTTGAGCTATAGTATCTTGTAGCTGTGACTTTTTAATCCATACCACCTTAAAACAGGGTATCACTATACTTTCTTTCTTTCTGATGTTGAATCCTATCCCAACATCTAATATGTTGGGTGAAAGAGAGTATTTAAAGATGGGGAATATGTGGATTGAATGGTGAAGATTTAATCCACTATCCCTTGGATGAAATCACATGAGTCCTAAAATATGTTGCTGATACGTAAATAACATGCTTAAAGGAATATTTTGCTGATATTGAGCTACGAGAAGAGCGCAACAATAATATAGAGTCTAAACTTAAAAATCTGTACAGATATATTGAATACCCTATAATCGCATTACATTCATCAGAATGCATGAAGTAGCCTAATACACTACTTACCCATAAAAACATCTTAATAATTTAAAAAAGGCTTAATAGAAGTTTTAGCCCCCTAACTTTCCCAACGTTGCGATTTTGGCCCCCTAAAAAAAACTATAAAACCGCCCTCTAAGTTTTGCATCTGTAGCAGTTTTGACCCCCAAGACCAATTTTGACTCGGTCTACGCTGACGTGGCACCCTAAGTGAGGTGCCACATGTTATTTTTTCTACCAAAAATTGGCCTTGGGGCCAAAACTGCTACAATTGCTGACTTTAGGGGGCGGTTTTGTAGTTTTTTTTCTTAGGCGACCAAAATCGCAATTTCGTGAAAGTTAGGGGGCGAAAACTGCATTAAGCCTTTAAAAAATCACAAACAAGTTTGACAAACCAAAAATAAAACTTAAGATTCAAACTATTTGACCTTGTCACTCATATTATAATCTGTTGGTACCCAAATTGAAACAGAAGTCAAAGGTCTCGACTTCCAACACAAGGCCAACTTACAGTTCTCAAATTGCACCCGATACCCTTTACCAAACAAGCTAACCAATAATTTAGCCTGTGAAATATTACATGTACTCATACCAACACAATTATACCCTTTCAATGAATAAAAAGAACTTTCTTCCCACAATATTCTCTCCTCTTTTTCACAAGGAAACTGTCTTACACTGTCTAAGATTCTATTCCCCAAAACCTCTTTCTCTATAAGGGCTAACTCCATCTTATGGCTACTCCACAGAGTGCTAACAAGTGAATCTGAAACTGCAATATAGTGATGCAAAGCCTCACAGAAAAACTCCACAAAGGACATGGATTTGAGTCTAGAAAAATTATACAGTTCTTCTTCCACCAAAACAACGAGTCTTGGTGATGATTTGGTTACGCGATCGAGAAAAGTTTTGACCAATGGGAAACTCCTGTTTGGCATCCACTGATGTATCATACAATTGACAATAAATGTTTCACCAAGTTCAATTTCTTTGAAATCTTCTTCACTCACCATCATTACTGTATTGAACGTGAACGGAAAATTGATTGAGTCAGCGAACTCTTTGAGCCTTCTGCCTGTTTGTTGAACCGAGGCTTCACTTTGCTGATCCACTGTGATTGCTGTTACTCTAAGGGAAGTAGTCTTCTTTCTCATTGCAAAGTCAACCATCAACGGTGGCCATTGGATTCCCTCCATGATATCAAAATCAATGACATGAACATCTTCGACACCAACTGTAGCTTCAAGAATCGCTTGGTTGGCTGTAAAATGAGCAAATTTTACATAGGGAGAGAGTTCTTGAAGTATCTGAAACACACAGAATGTGCTTGTCTGTGTAGAAACGTGTTCTGAATGGAACTTAGGAGCATTTGTAGTTTTATAATACAATCCTTGAGTAAAGAAAAGACACAACCTGTTCAATAAACTATCGCCTTTACCTAAAGACGAGGAATTGTTTAGTTTTTCGATTATGTCAGAAGCAAGAGTCATGTTTTGTGATTCAGCAGCTTCAGCTCCTATCAGCAAAAGATCAACTAAACTTGTCTCTTCCATTAACTCTTCTTGAACTTCCTTCCAATAAGAATCTTCTTCCCTCGAAACAAACACATTTTCGCAGCCTTTTTCGGTAACTCCACCACACAATTCATTCTCTAGAGCCATTGTATGTTCATGATTTATGATATTGAAGTCGAGGTTTGAATGTTGCTGCAGCAATCCTTGCATGGACTCTTCTTGATCGAAGATTTCGTCTAGGATTGTATTTGGAGGTAAGAGATATTGTGATTGGTCTTGATCAAACAATATTTCATCTAGGATTGTATTTGGAGATAAGAGATCTTCTGCTTGGAGTGGTGATAAATTTTCTAAGCTACACTCATGCAGCTGATTCATGTAAGGAGGGGTGAATGAGTAATCAAATTGCTCATAATCCATCACATTCATGGTAGATAATTATGAAGTAAAGGCTCACACAGGTACTACTTGCTAGAGTATTTATGTGAGTACTCTTTATATAGAGAACATAATCATGATTGTGAATCTAAAATATTCAAATTATAAAATATAGATTGACAAAATTGCTTCCATAAGCTTAAATGAAAGAAATGAATTTTAGTAGTACTAGTACTAGTACCAGGAAAGAGGTTAAGATCTCTTTACGTGAGCATTGCACCAAATAGTTGGAAACTAATATTAAGAGATCAACCATGGGAAAGTATCATTAAATTAAATATTAAATACATGTATAAGTATGTGTTGTTGGGGAGAAAGGTAGAGCGCCGAGAGCAACAACGAGTTAATGATCTAAGACTACAAAAAATTAGGACACCATATCTCCACTCAAATCCTTATAGTGTTTGGTATATATAAGTATCTCACTTATATGTTACTCGAAATCCCCTTTTTCATCTAATATGGAATTTCTAACTCACAGTTGATATATGAAATATGAGTCTATTCATCTTGGCATACTTCCAATTTTTTCATCAACATACATTTGCACCGTTGTTGACCAACCACCACATTGTGAGAAGTTGGTCACCTTTAGTCAAAATGTTGGCTATAAAACACCGAGAGATCATCATAAAGTAAGTTAAAGCAACCACGCAAAGTGAATTAGACATCACATATTAAATAAAAAATTAAACATTGAGTATACGATTTCTCACTCATACTTAACCAACATCTATTTTTTTTCATGTAATAGTATTAAACTTTGCACGCATTTAAGACATCAAACAAGTGAATAATTATTAAACTCAACCACCAAACCATTCAATTACATATTTATTGTGATGATCATTTTCAACACAAACAAATACACACGTTGGATGATGATCTTTTAGTTTTAGATTAAATAATTTTCTAAAGAAGTAACTATAGAAAATATTAATTTTGTTTAAGGGAAAACATATTAATTTTTGTAGACACCAACTTCTTGTATAAGTTAAAATTCCCTTTTCACATATCTATTTTTAATTTTTATAAATTTACTTTTAAATGTGAAAATGAAACTCTCTTGCAAACAAATTTCTCAAAATAGAAATATGCAATTATGATGAGGAAGGAACAATACACAATATGATGAGTACATAACACGTGGAGAAGAGCTTTTGGTCAGATTGTGTGTCCAATCAAAATTATGCAAAAACAAAAAATATATACTATTTTGATAATATGTAAAACTAAACAATTGGAGCTATATTCAATAGGAAACAAAAGATGATGAATTTATCAAATAGAGTTTAGACCCATTCTGCAACTCTATCTCTGGACTATTAACAAGTTCTAAATAGAAAGTTCCAAGAATAAATGAGGATCTGAAGTATATTCTTCTGCCCCCTAATACTTAACGATTAGTTTAGTGTTTTCCAATTGTCTCTTTCAATTATGTTTGATGAGTTAGTATTAGTACTTTGGCTTACGCATTACCAAAAAGTGGTTACAAACATCCATATGGATTGACTTTGAGACACACAACTTAAGTTTCGATTGTGAAAGTGACAGCAGAGACACTTCATTCTATTGGACTATTGGATCAGGAATCCCATTATTTAAATACAGAGTTAAGTTTGCAAGCCAATGAGCAGAGTGTTTATGCAGGTTCGGTGGCAAATCAATAGCAATGATATCATTCATTAAAAAATACACTCATAAGTCACAATTATGAAATACTATTAAGCACTCGTTTGGTTCTACGACACTGTAATAAGATTCGCATCAAGAATTCACATTAACGCAGAAGTTTAAGTTTTATAGGCACAATTGTGGTGTGGACGCGAGCCAAACACACATTAAGTGGCTCTTAATTTGGAAACCACACTCAAAAAGCCAATACATTTTTTTTCATGTATTGACCTAGTGAATAGGCTCTGCTATTGTATTAAGTTTTTTTTTTCTTTTCAAATCGCCTAGCCGAGAAACTTTACACAGAGCGTGTTCGAACTCACCCCTAATATATTAAATGTCACTGCAACCTTTTATCACGAGTTGTACTTATGAGACTAAATTTTTATAACTAGTGTCCTAACATATCAAATGTCATTGCAACCTTTTATCAAATGTCACGAAATCTATGCATAAGGTGATATATTTATTTTTAAACTTTGTTTTGTCTATCTCTTCTCAAGACTTACTTCCTCTAATCTCAAATATAAACAAAAATTCTCTATTTAAATTTATTAAGTATTTGATCTATATTATAAATCAAATGCATAAACAAATTTATCAATTATTCAATGAATATGAAAAATTAATTTTTGCATATATTTAAAACCAAAAGGAATATATTAATTACAATATGTACAGAAAAAGTAAAGACAAAAAATGATCTTCACTTAACTTTGTACTACCTTTGTAATAGAAATTAAAAAATTGTTTGTTAAAATGTAACAAGATTTATATAAGCCATCCCCTCCCGATTATTTGGTACATAAGCCACCGCGAATGACATATTGCTTGTGTGGAGATTCAGATCCATGTTGGAATATTCTCTTCCTTACCGATTAAAGTAAGTTTAGATCTATAAATAGCAATCAATGACTGCATCATTAGCAATTTAACGTTACTGTCAGTTTGTTTATTTTATTTTTTGAATTAAATATCGTTTATTTGCAATTATAACGATAATTGACAATAAATATACCAAGCCAATATTCATATGATTGAATTTGAATCCAAAACTTTTGATTAAATAGAAGAGGCTGAACCATTTCAACTCGTAGTATTAGTAACTTGATCTTTAGTTAATTAATTAGCTCCCTCAAGTAGTATTTGTTAATTTTCTTAAGTTGATATTGGCATCTTTCTAATCTGTTTCCGGGAAAAATAATTATCACAAATAATACTGAATGTTTACGTGATTGTTTCTTTTATTTTTATCATCCCATCTTTGTTACTTATAGTCTTTTAGACTATATAGCGTGTCTCGAGGGCTTAACTCAATTGGTATGAACAATGTATAATATATGCAAGGTCCGAAGTTCAAACTGCGGCCACCACAAAAAAAAGACTATATTGTATCGGCTTTTAAACATGTGATTTCTTTTTTCTTTTTAATGTTAAACATGTAGATTGTAGAGGATGTATCTTTTGTATTTGTACATATATACATGTTATTATTAGATTATATGTTAATCAGTTATATATTAGCAGATTATATTTGAATTGTGCTGAACAAGTTTTACAAAACAGTAGTATGTGTTACTAAAGTGGATGATCCAACCCAAATTTAGAGATAGCAATAAGCTTTTCTTGGGAGTTAGTTCTTTGACTCAAGTTGGTTTTTGGGCTTTGTTTTGTGCTCTTTCGGTGGATTGGAGGTCGTGAGGTTTGTGATAGCTGCTTGATCATTCGGTTAGGTGCTCTTCGAAATGTGGCTCAGCTTGGGTGTTGGGGTCTGGGGGTTTTATTTTGAGGGTGTTCTTTGTGGGTAAATAGTGATGAGGGGCGGTGGTGGTTACCGTGTTTACGGTGCTTGTTTTTTTGGAGTCTGTTTTAGGTGGTGATGTGTTTTAGTGAGTTTATCTTCAAGGATGTTTTTAGATGATGATGTGTTTTAGTGGGTTTATCTTCAGGGGTGTTTTTAGGTGGTTATGGTGTATCATCTATATGCGGCACCATTTGTATCTTGTTTCGTCCATACCTTGCGCTTTGCGGGGATGACGTTTAATAATATTTGTTGATTAAAAAAAAAGCAATAAGCTTTCCTCTCACCAAAAGAGAATAAATCCACAATAGTTTTAATAATATTTGCGGGGATGACATTTAAGAAAACGTTATTTAATAGTTTTTTTTTGACAGAATTATTTAATAGTTTTAAAATACAAATTATTGTATTTCTCCCTCAAAGAGATTCGATATATACCGCTAAAAATAAAATGCAAAAAAATGTTTGTGATTCATGTATATTTTTCATTAATCAAATTTGATTTGATGCATTGAATGTGATCGACAATTTGCTACTACAACTTTAGTGTGGGACCTTTTTTTTTCTTCTTTTTTGTAAGCTTTGTAGCACTCTTTAAATAGATTATGGTATATACGTCAATGATGGTGGCATTTCTTGAAGGAGATGAGAACAGGTCACATCATTAATGTCTTTTATTTAGTACTGAGAACAAATTAGCACAAGGAAGTTTCAGTTGTTGGCCGCTCTACTGGTCCCCAAAGCTCTCTATCAATGATCTTTCATAATAATAATAAGTTGGCCAAGAAATCATCAGTTGTACTTCCAAAAAGTATAGTCTTGTATCTAGTTGTTGTCATTGTGAACCTTCCTAACTATTGGTCCTAGTACATTCTTAATTTCCATGGATTATTTTTTAACAAGAAAAAATACACTGAAAAATAAGTACAATAGTACTCCAACTCAAATATATAAAACAGAACAGTGAGAAAAATGACAGAAAAAAAAAACGATGAAAATCATCCGGCCAAACTAACATCAATTGCTAACAACCTTGTTCAGTGAACTACTCTCTTTGGTCACACTATTATAAACAAATATTCATTTTTCAGATTTATTGAATAATTGACATATTTGGTTTATAATATCAACCAAATACATAAGTTGTACAATGAACCGAAAAAGATAATATTTATTTATAATAATGACTAAAGGAAGCTATAACTTGGGGCTTCACTATCAGGGTGAGAAGAAACTCTCACAACATGAACGATGTCTCTGATAAGTTGACCAGTGACATTGTTTAAATAATTGAACTAAACCATAAGAACTAAAGTAGATAAATCATAATTGAACATTGACAACATTATAATATTGACATAAAGACCGATAAACTTTGATAATTCTAATAATCTTAGAGTATGTTTGATTTTCCGTTTGCAAACACAAAAAAGCACGTTTACACGCTTTCCGATGCTTTTTTGTCATGATTTTCAAAAGCTCCACTAGCTTCTATGCAAACGTGGTTTTTTTGCCATTATTTCCATCAAACTCCGTTTTGCTACCAAACAGACACTCCGCGTGTGTTTGGTTTGGCGTGTGCAATTTAATTCTTGCACCCTGATATGCCACTTTAACGTGACTACTAGGAAGCTGGATATTCTTGCTTCGTGCTGGGCTACGGGCATGTTGGGTGGGATGTCCATCACCATTCCAAACATAGCCTCATTCTATATGGAGGTCGCGGATAGAAAAAGGTATTCTATATATTTATCAATGATACAATATACGGCTGTACCATGCCTGACAGATCAGACCCCATCATTAGATCAAAAACTCAACAGTCATATAATTAAGTATCATATTTACATATATTTTCAAAACAATGCATATTCTTCAACTGGACCAATTTATCAAGGAAAATGACTATATGTGTGTTTTTACTGATTTAATATCAGCATGAACGCCACTCGCAGAAGCGTAATTGTAATTATAATTTATTATATTATATCTGTGGCATACTATCTCGCTTAACCAACAAATTTTTCATCTCCCTGTAACCATGGAACTCTTCCAATGCATCACTAGTTGTTTTCCTAGTTGCTATAGATGCCTCTTGGTTCTGATTGTGCTCTTGAATGTTGTTGCTCCGGGTTTCACAGCATTCTTTTTTGGGTTTCTGAACGGATATCTCCAAAGGTTTAGTTGTGAAATTGACTCTCAAGGTGGGAATTGCTGTTCGTCGCAATCCTCCACAGAGTACTGAGGGGTGTTCTGAAGTGTTAAAATCTTGATGGAGAGGTGGTGCTTTCTTCAACATATGTACAAGCACACCGACAGCGGCATCATTGGACTTTCTGATGGGAAAGAATCCTCCAGCTTCAAGTGCCTCAGCCACGTGACCATGATCTAAAGATTCTGCTCTGTTGATGCACAAGAAATCATATTAAAAGGGCAAATTTTATGTCATATATAACTTTAAAAAATAGCAAAAATAACCAGATTATATAATTTCTTTAAAATCTGACTCAACATGGAGAAATTATACATGAATTTGTAATGAACACAAGTACCTAGTGAAGTTGTGAACTGAGTCTAAAACCCATTCGGACACTCCTATCTTGATGGATCTATCTTGATGGATAACAGTAATGGCAACAACATAATATTTTTTCATTAAGTGGATTCAGATCAGATACATGAATGATCATTGGCTTAACACATTGTCATCTTTAAGTTTGATAGACTGTTTGACTCAACCTCACCTCGATGCATAACAACGATTCAACATTCATATTACGATGGAGAATATGTTTACCAGTGTCGAGAATTTTATGTGTTTCTTTTATTTAGTTAAAACTCAATAAAATACAAAAGTGCAGGAGGAAACAGTAGATAGATTCCCTATTGTGAATCTTGATCCAGTCTAATAAACCAAAACTTGAATTTAGCATAGCCAGCCACTCTTTCTTTTGCCAACTTTGTATAGATAGTCACTTTTCTTTCGCCATTTGAATTATGATTTGAATCTGGAATTTATTTTGAGATTAGTATATGATATGATATATCAGCATACATTATAGCCATGTCACTTATTTTACTTAATATGACATTTTTTCTATGAGAAGTCTGCACTATTGGACTCAATTCAAAAAATTAGGTTTTCTCATTCACAATGTGAATCTCAATATGATAACTAGGCTCTATTTGGTGTTCTCCTCCTGATTAGTTTAAAGAAATTTCAATTTCAAATATGCAAGGAGATTGGACAGTATTGCAGCACTTTTGACCTTTTCATATTCTCTTATGTAGTTATGTATTCTCCTTTTCAATTTTGGAGGATAACTTATCATCCTGTGAGAAGTCTGCACTTCCTGTTTTTCTCTCTACATCTTGTTTCTTCAAGAAAAATAAAATATAACTACCGAGTACACTAATTGGTGAAAAAGTAATCAAGGACCAAAAACCTTCAACCCTAATGACTACTTTACCATCAACTGGGGAAATTTGTTATGCTTGGTTTTGAAACAAACATGTGCCCTCTCCCCAAAAAACAAAAAGATCTGAAGTCATTTTATATATTTTTGGTTTATATTTATGTCAGAAATAAGATGGTATCTCAGAATATCTTTGACAGAATGTTAAAATAGCTTGGTTTATCCCCTAAGAACAGTTTCTATAATTAGAGTATTTTATATTATCTCCTAAGACTAGTTTCCATATTCCTTGGTTATTATCATGATTTATTTCATCTATTTGCCATTCAAAAAACCATTATCATGATTTATTTCCTTATTATCCTATTTATTCAGGATTAGGAGTATTGCAACCCTACAAGATTAGTTTCCATCTGTGATTTCTTTATACCCTGTGTCAAGCCAAATGATTATCTTTGTCTCGCTGCCAGTTCCCGTTGTTCGTTGGTTATTTGTCCAAGTGACTCTTATCCTAGCGAGCTTTCTGCCATGTCTCCATTCGGTCTCTAATGACTCTATGGTCATTGGTCTCAGCACACAAATGACCTATCCCACTTAAGTTGGCAGTTTCAACAGTCCCTTTATCCAATGATAGTCAAGGTCGAGTCACCAACACAAGTCACAAAAAACTTTGTGACATGTTCCACACATAAGTTGACTGTTTAAATCTATGTACAACATCTGGCTCAATATCATTGCTGTTTCTTTTGGATGCAGTTCGTGAAAGATGATCGTGATTCTGGCACTAGTTGGTTTGGTTTGAGCTTTGCTGCTTCGGTAGTCAAAGGGTATATTTATAACAAACTTAAAACTTAGTAAACTTTAGCTTAAGGAGGAGTATTAGAATATAAGATAAAATCTCATAATATCCTAGTTTTATATTTCAGGATCAGTTTTCAATATTTGAATATCTTAGAGTATGGATCAGATTCAATTTCAAAATAGATCAATGCAGATTAGATATGGTAATTTCTGTATTGAGTCAGAGTATCTATTGTAAACCATCAAAGAAGAAAGGATAGAACTCACACACTCATTATAGCTCAAATTATGCCACATCAATTGCTCAAAGAAGCGGAAAAATAAGGGTGGTGTGATAGATCCAAAATTTAAGTAGTAATGAGCAAACTAAGTAGTACAGACCAAATTCTATGAAGGAAAAAAAAAATGCAATTTGTAAATCTTTCTCCACAATATAGGTGAAGCGAGATATTTATGCATATACAAAAACAGATGTGGTTACAAATTCTTAAAATTTGGGTTGGGAAAAATAAGGATGATGTGGTAGACCCAAAGCTCAAGTAGTAATGAGCAAACCAAGGAGTACAGGCCAAATTCTATGAAGAAAAAAAAAAGAATTGAAATTTGTAAAGCTTTCTCCATAATATAGGTGAGGCCAGATATTTATGCAAATAAACAAACAAATGTGTTTACAAATTCTTAAAATTTGGGTTGAGCCGGCCTAACTCAACCTTAGAAAACCGGCTTGTAAAGTGTAGGTTGTCCGAGCTTTATAAGCACTACATGGGTCATATCTCTAGGCAATGTGGGATTAAATCAACCCCTTCACACCCAACACAATGAAGGTGTTGGAGGCTGCAATGAAGGCAGCCCAAATGCCACAATTAGGCGGCTAGGGGTGGACAGCAGTGAAGGCGGAATTTCCAACACAAATTCATGCCTATACGTCAATCTCTAAGTGAGAAAAGAAGAGTGATAAACACGCTATTCTTGTATACAAGATTGGCGGAAAAAAATAATAATGCCAGCAAATTTCAGTAGCAAGTACCTGCTTCCTGGATCCTTCATATCATCGCAATCCACATCAAATGGACAACTGCAATCAGTATCATCAAAGTCATCCTGGTACCTTTTGGAAATCGAAACACGTGGTGACCTGTTATCAGAAATCCTGACTCCAGAATATTTTTGGGGCTCATCTTTTCCTAGAGAAAACACCTGCAGAAAGAAGAAGGTACCATAAATAAATCAAATATGTTTGAACTAGATGCAAAGCTTAGGATGTTTAGTACCATACAGAATGTTTAGATGCCGAAGAACAAGATTAGTAGATTGAAGGTGAATGAGAGGGATCATAATAGTCATCACAACTTACATCCTTTTTCTGGATTGAAGACATCTCAGCTAGATGAGGAGCCAAATTTTCATGGGGGAAAAGCCGTGAACTTGTATTAGACACTGATATTTGTGATTTTGAATATATAGGCAAAGATGAATCAGTAATGTAAGTAGTTGAAGCTTTGCGGTCATCAAAATTCGAACTATGTCGCCTTGGTGTTGGAGATTCATGACATGGGAATCCTGCATAAGGAAGTGATGGGAACCTCCTCAATGGAGATGCCAATGGACTTCCAACATAGTCAGAAATAACTTGCGGGGACATAGAAGGTAATGGATCACAGCTCAAATCTGAGGCTGAGGGACAATACATCACCGTAAGGCAGAGGCTACCAGAAGAAGTATCCACAGGAGTAAACTTATATTTCATCATTTCAGACTCTTCTTTTCGGGTGAATGGCTCAACAAAAGAAGACACTCGGTGAGCAAGGGTAAAGGGACGAATCTTTGCAGACGAATTAAGATCTCTGAAAATTCTATATGTGGGTAAAAGTCGAACAGTGGCATACAAAGACCTCAAAAGTAAAGTTGATTTCTTATACAAGTTTTGCAAGAAAAAATTGTTTGACCTCCTAGTTCCAGAATCAGAATCCTTTATCTTCCTATTCTTATACTGCACAAACCATCTCTCTATAATCCTTTCACTCTTTGCCTCAACCCCCAATTCTTCCCCATGACAGCAAAGTGGATATCTTTCTTTCAATGAAGAACTTCGAAGAATTACCCTTTTTGGGGTCATAGGGTCCCAATCTAGAGACCTATTCACCAAAACCACATCGATGATAATAGAATCAAGACTGTTAATATTCTCCAACGCAGCAGGACACTCCCGGAGTGCCAAATTAAACCATTTATCCCTCGGCCTCACACTTGATGAGGACGAAGAAGACGAACAAGGCGATGAATCTGATTTATAACCACCATACGAATTACGCGAGGACGCATAAAGTGTCCTTGATTCAAGTATTATATGAAGGCTTTTCGCGAAAAACTCGGTGATTATTTGTTCTATCTTTGCAGTGTCTGATTGTGCACTCCCGTGATGAGACGATACCATTGTTTTTATGTACGATCAACACTCAACAACTAACAAAAACTTAATAGAAACAAAAACAAAACATAAAAGGTTCAATTTTTATTGTTTAGCTTGGAACCCAGATAAAACAGTGTTTAACAACAACATCGTACTTCAAAATTCAAATGCACACAAAGCAAACAACTTTATTACTAGTTTGTTAAAAGAAGAATAAGGCAATAAAAAAAACAGGACAAAAACAACAACATCGTAATCAGCATTGATGTTAACAAAAAGGGTGTTTGATTAATTGTGGAATTGAAAACATTCAATATAGAAATTTGTGTGTGTGATTGTGAGAGAAAGAGTGAAAAAAATTACCTTTTCGAATGGATGACGATGGGTTTTTACTCTTGCTATTTTGATTGTGAGAATTTGAAGGAAAGGAAAAAGCAGAGAAAAGAGAAGTTGGAACGAAAGAGTGAAAAGGTACGGTCAGCTTAGATACGATTTAATGATTAATAAATTTGTTTATATAATTTTTTCTTTCGATTCCTATAAATAGTCCCTCTAAAATATTAAAAAAAAATCAAAACTTTTTAACAGAACACAAGTTAAATATGAATTTTTAACCGTAAAAAATATAAAAATTTATATTTTGTTAAAAATTCTTTTTTTTTTGAGAGATTCTTATAATATTATGATTTTTTTTAAAATTTTTTATTCAAAAATATGAATTCTACATATCAGTTTACTTTAAATGAGGGACCAAAAGTGAAGATAGAAAAAAATTTAGAGACTAAAAGTTGAAGAAATTTTTTAGAAGAACTAAAACGAAAAGTTGACATATTTATAAGGATAAAAAAACATATATAACCCTTTTTCTTATGGGCATTGAGGTGGGCCTAAAGCCTGAGAAAAAGCTAGAATTTGGCTCTTCCCCCTGCACTTTTCGCTCGCGTCCAGTTGATTGGTGAGTTAAGTCACGTTGCGTGACTTAACTCACGCACCTTATATTCTTACGTGACTTAGGTCACAGTCAAAAAAACAGCAACTTGAGAAACCATGGATGACTTAACGTGATGCTCAAAAGACCTTTTTATACTACCATTATCCTTGTCTCCTCCTCCTCTTCCTTCTTCTTCTTCTACAATATGTGTTTAATAATCTCAATTCTCCAAATATCAATTACCTATATTTCGCTAATTTAAATTTGTGATGATTGTACATCGATGGTTTGATTTAATTGTTCATCGATGCCGCCTATTTTGCACAAACCTTATCATGAATTTGGGGCTTTATATCTGTGTTTATTTTGGTTATTGTTATTGATATAAACTGTATTTTTGTTTACGATTGATAATTTTGTAATTGTTATGATGTTATATATGCGGTTGGAAATTGTTTGCATCATGATGTTATTTATGTTTGTTTGTATTATAGATTCAACCAGAAGAAAGAAGAAGACAAAAAGCAGCAGAAGAAGAAGACGTAAAAAAAAAAAGAGAAAAAGAAGAGACCAATTTGTGTGAAAAAACATTCTTTTTTAGTGTGAGTTAAGTCACGCAGCGTTAGTTAACTAACACATAAATTTACACTTGCGTTAGTTAACTAATGCAAGGGTATTTTCAACAAAGCTGCAGGGTGGGAGCGAAATATGCCGGGAAAGAGCAGAAATCAAAAAGCTAAAAGATCCAAGTGGAATATTGATATGATCTCCTTGTCTTAATTTCTAGGGTGTGTTTGTTTCATCAAATTAAAGTATTATACATTCATGGTACTCCTTTCGGTCCTTCTAATAAGAAAGAAAATACATAAATTACTAGGATTAAAGAAACACCTTGAAAATAATCATTTTCATTTATATTTTTGTAAATTTAAATTTATATTATGAATGCTCCGATATTAATTATTCTTGATTAGCGAAAATATAGGCACTAACGTGTCCATCTTTCTGCTAATTTTATTGCTCTAAACACATACTATAAATTATGAAAGGTATTTTATATAAAATTTTGATTTTGATTATTTATTTATTTTTTTAAGAAATTTTGATTAAAATAATAAGTAAAAATATTTGTGACTTTCAAATTGTAACAAACTCAACAAAACTTGTTTATCTTTTTTAATAACAACAATCATTTAAAAAATATAATATAAATCCTTATCTTTTTTAATACAACCAACAATATAACATTAATATAGGAAAATTTGATTAAGGGTATAATTGAAATTATAAAAAATCAGCCCAAAATCTCAATGTACTTCGTGTATAATATTGATAATATTGTTCCTATTTTAGTGGGCTATTTCCTATTTTAATGTGAATTAATTTTTTTAATTAAAATTTAAAATAATATTATTAAAGGATAAAATAGTTTAAATGAAGGGTAAAATAGGTAATGCAAAAGTCAACTTGAATTCATGTATTTTAAGCCTATTTTCTTTCTTTATATATAGTATATATTACACCAACCTATTTATTTTTAATTAATTTAACATTCCCTCTCATAATAGATAAGGAGACAAAATTCCTCGTGAGCTTAACTCAATTGGTATGGACAATGCATAAAGGAGACAAATGAAACACTTTTAAAAATCGGTCAATATTTCTTATATAAAGGACCAAAAAAATTAACAATTTATTTCTTATAAAAAGGATCGGATGAAATATCTTTTACATCAGATTGATGTTTGAAAGAATATTATTACGCGTAGGTCTGAGCATCGGTCGATTATGGCCTTATGGCTGGGTTTGGATTTAGAAATGCTAACCTAGAATGAACCAATCATGATATATTATGGCCTAAATAAGAATGGTTGAATTGACGCAAATTTTTTATGATATATTAATGCGTGTGAAAACAAGCAAATATCGATTTTGCCAACGATAGAGCTGCTGATTTCCTGACTAAGGTACAAAAGAGTTTTTTTCCCTCCAAATCCCGCCAAATACCAACGGCGAATAGACTGGAACAATTATCATAGACGCCATCTTTGAGCCACTTGTTACAGTCTTGAGTGGCTAAAAAATCGAAGGAAGAGAATCCAATGTTTAACCACATGCTTCTAGAGTGGGTGCCGTCTCTAACACGGCAGAGGAAATACTCATCTTCCAAAATTCAGCGGGTGCACAAAGCAAAGGGGCTGATATTACGATGGTGTAATGAAGATAAGGTAGGGACAGAGTTATGGTAGACGAGCCAAAAGAGAAATATTATGTAAAAACAATTTCATAATTAGTAGTAATATTTTAAAAAACATATCTTTTTGATTGAATTGTAGAAAAGATGTCATGAGTGTGTATGTATAGAAATTAAGATAATCTATTAAAGAAGAGCGCTGCTATTTAGCGAGAAGTATTTGCATGAATCAAATGCGAATGAATTATGATTGTTGATCTTCTATTAAGTGAAAAACATGGAGGTAGAAGTTAAAATAAGAGGACCCATTACATTTACAATTTGCATGTCGTAAAGTATTCGGAGGAAAGGTTTTCACGAAAGCAGCTTTATCCATTAAAGAATGGATTATGCTAGACAACATTTTTTTGAACAAGTGCTAGACAATGTTAAGCTAGCATACATTCACAATCAAATTTGTTTTGAATACGAAAACTACACGAACATTTTAATACATTGGAATACGAGTTCGAACACACAATATTTCAATTTTTTTATATTTTGTGTATGTAAGTTTTTTTTTTTTAAGAAAAGAATTAAGGTGAGAGAATTGTATCTCAATCTAAAGAAACTAACAGAGGGTATTTAATAACTCTAAGAACACTTATAAAGATATTTATATTTACCTCCATCAAAAGACAACAGCGAAACTTAAATCTAGAACTTTCGAGTTTAAGGTCAATCTTTTTACCACTAAATAAAACCTTTGAAGTTAGTGTGGGTAAGTTTCACACTACTTGATTCTTTAAACAAAAAATAAAAAAGTATTTATTTTTTTGACTAAAAGTAATATTGTTTTTATGTTATTTTAAAGTGATGACTCAATTAAGTTCCTCACCGATGAACCATAATCATAAAACCGTTAGTTTAATTAATTGTTCATATTTGTTGAAAATAAAAATGAAGGCAACTTTACATTTCTACACACAATCATATCCCTCTATGTTTCTCTTCCCCATCCCGTTCCTCTCTAACCAATATAATTCTGCACAAAATGGTTGTCTCCATAAATTCGTTTAACCAACACACACAACAACACAATGCTTTAAGCCTTAATTAAAGGTAGGGGTGTTCGCGGTGCGGTTTGGTTCGGTTTTGAGGTTAAAAGTCATCCGAACCGCAAAATAAATAAGTATGCGGTTTGATTTGGTTTGGTTGACTTTTAAAATAAAATCTGAACCAAACCAAACCAATGTGGTTTGGCTTGAATCGGTTGATGCGGTTTTTCAGACAATTTTTTTTTCTTTTCTTTCCAACATTAAAATCAAATTAAAAAGCTATAATACAAATTATTTTCAACAGTGTTTTAAATTTCATCCAACATTACAATTTTATTTTCATCCAACAATGTTCCCAACTATGTAGACCAAATTTAATCGCGGAAAAAAGTAGTCATATTTTGTAAGAAATACAAAAGACTAAATTTTTTATCATTCTCTAAGAGTTCAAGTAGTACAAAAATACATTTTTGAAAGAAAAAGCAAAGAAGTAACTTAACAAGAGAAAAAATATGTCATTTTATTAAAGTTTTTATTTAGTTTCTATGAGTATTGGTTGAAGTGATATATATTTAATTAGTGTTTTTCTTATATCGCGGTTTGGTTTGGTTTGGTTTGGTTGGTAAAATCAAAACCGCAAACCGAACCAAACCATGCGGTTGAGTAAAAAATTGATCTCAATACATCTGAATCAAATGCGGTTACGGTTTCAATTTAAATTGATTCGGTTTGCGGTTTTTTTATTGGATTGATTTGATTTTGAACACTCCTAATTGAAGGTGTGCAAGGGAAATCTTAACTTGCACCTCTTTTACTTTTTTTAATAAGCACTAAATGCTTCTTGAAATCGCGCGAATGTTTTTACCAAGCAAATTTGAGCTACAATTTTGCTGCACGTAACCACCCCCTGATTTTATTCAATGCATACATGGTTTGGTAATTAAAAATTGAACTTTTATTTTCATAATTTCAAGGAGAACCATCAAAAGAAACTAACAGACGGAATCTTATGCCTCCAAAAACACTTATAAAGGTATTTATATTTACCTCCATCAAAAGACAACAACAAGACTTAAATCTAGAACTTTCGAGTTTAAGGTCAATCTTTTTACCAGTAAATAAACCTTTGAAGTTAGTCTACGTAAGTTTCGCTCTAATTGATTATTTAAACAAAAAATAAAGAAAAAACATTTTTTTTTACTAAAAGTAATATTGTTTATATGTTATTTTAAAGTGAGGGCTCAATTAAGTCCCTCACCGTTGGACCATGATCATAATACTGCTAGATTTAATTAATTGTTCATATTTGTTAGAAAATAAAAATGAGGGCAACTTTACATTTTGACACACAATCATATGCCTTTATGTTTCTCTTCCCCATCTGGTTCCTCTCTAACTAATATAATTCTGCACAAAATGGTTGCTTCCATAAATTTTTTTAACCAACACACACAACATAATGCTTTAAGCCTTAATTGAAGGTGTGCAAGGGAAATCTAGACTTGCACCTCTTTTGCTTTAAGTGCTTTAAACACTTAATGCTTCTTGAAATTGCGCGAATTTTTTTACTAAGCAAATTTGAGCTACAATTTGTTGCACGTAACCACCCCCTTGATTTTATTCAATGCATACATGGTTTGATAATTAAAAAATAAACTTTTATTTTCATAATTTCAACGAGAATAATGAAATATGAAGTAATTTTCAATTGGAAAGGAATGAAAACCTCCGCAACAATTTCAAACATGTCCTCTTCTCTTCATTATAACCTTGAAGGTGGAATGAATCACAAGTCACAACTGATAATATATGAAAGCATGTCCATTGAAAAAACATATGAAATCTAGAATGGAGTGTTCTTTGTAGCACCGATGGAACTAGAACCACAAATTTCATATTTTAGTTGAAAACAACATTAATGTTGGTCAACACCGAATGAAAGATGCCGATATAATGAAGAAAGGGGATGGGCTTGTGCAAAACCAGTCACGTAGAGAATGGGAAAATGTGAGAGATCATAATTAACATCCTTCTCATAATATTATGTGAAATCATTTTTTAAAAAAGGATATTTAATTAAAGTGTAACGAAATAAATATTTTATTTAAAGTACTATATTTTAGATAGAATTAATGTAGTAAATTAAAAAGATAAAACTGAAAATTTCTTCACCGAATTATATAATGTTATATTATACTTCACCGGTCCTTTTTATAATAAATAAAACTGTTAAAAAATTTGTCATATTTATAAGGAAATTGACCAATTTTCAAATGTATAGATGTTAAATTTCATTCGAGTTTTTATTTATTATTATGAAAGACAACAATAAAAGTAAGTAAGCTGATGGAATTCAAAGTAGTTAATGTACAGATATCTATGGAATAAATTTAAATTTTTAAGAACATTAAATGAAAATAATTTTTGTTAAGATATTTTGAAGATCTTGATGATTTTTGTGTTCTAGTCGATAAAAAAAGAAAGATTCTCGTGAGCTTAGCTCAATTGGTTTGGACAATGTATAATATATACAAGGTCTGAGATTCAAAAGTTTGTATGACATAGTTAGAGAGAAGTAGAAATCAAAAGGAGAAGCAAAAATGGCGCATGCATGGGATGTTGGCAGCGAGAGACAAACGAAGAAAATAAAAGAAAGACCAATCTTGCAAGATTGAGTTTCCAATCAAACCAAAAAAGGTAAGATTTATCGAATCAAATTTCTGTTAGTATCACTAAATTTTTGTTTTTTTTACGAAACTTTTATGTAAATCTTTCTTTCATAGTTTTTGGAGGAAATCTTTCTTTCATATCTATATGTTTTTTTGTTACGAAACTTCTATTTAAATACCAATAACCCTAAGGATACAAACCACAACACCAATTTATCTTTCCCGAGGTTTCTTGGGTTTCACTTTTCACCTCAAAAACTCTCTATTGCGTTCTTCCCTTCTGCAATGGCTCTTTTTAACGATATACAGTCACTTCCCAGCCAATTCCCAGAGGATTTAAAAGTTCTTGCGGTTGATCATGACACTGATTTCCTTAATGTTGTTGTGGAAATGTCTATTCCATGCAATTATCAAGGTTTGTTAATTAATTTATCATATATACTTTGTTTAATTGCAAATTAAATTATGTTATTAGCCTGTGAAATTCTTGAACTTTTTGCATAGTTTCTTACTTTTGTGTATTTTTATGTAATCTTTTTTTTCTTTTTCCCTTCCAGTTACCACATGTTCTAAGGCTTCTTTTGCCTTTAAACTTTTGACGGAAACAAAGGGTTGCGTTGATGTGGTACTAATTGAAGCTCAAATGCCAGACATGGATTCATATGATTTTGTCCGACATGTTACCCAACAAATCAATATTCCTGTCATCAGTAAGAATATATATAATTAACTATATTACAAAAACTATATCACGTAATTTATTCATTCATATATATACTTATGTGTGACATTGTTATTTATTATTTAATTATAATGTTACATGTGCAGTGATATGTGATGATGGATCAACAAATGCAGTGATGAAAGTCGTTACAAACGGGGCTTGCGAATATTGGATTAAGCCTTTCATCGAGAATCAAATCAAGAACATGGGGCAGTGTGTTGCAAGGAAAATATTCAATGAAAATAAACATGATCAAATTCTTGGAATTTTGAAGGTAAAAGATCAAAGCAAAAGGGGAAGAGATGATAATGCCAGTTATCAACCCCTAACAAAGAAGAATCGTATATCATGGACATCTGAATTGCATGAACAATTTTTAAGGGTTGTGAATCAACTCGGCCTTAATAGTAAGATTCTTTTTCCAATAATTTTTATTTTCTTTCTCTTATTTTCTTTGTTTGTATACTTCAAGAAACTATACTTGTGTACATTTTTTTCTCTCCCTTATTGTTTAGAGGCAAAGCCAAAAGCAACTCATGAAGCGATGAATGTTCCTGGTTTGACAAAAGAACAAGTTGCTAGCCATTTGCAGGTTTGTTTTTTTGTATTAATTTGGTTGATTCCTCCGTTATTTCTCTTTGTTGATAAATTTTGTTATAACATGTCAAAACTAATTGAACATTTGACATATAGATTTTTTGTTGGGAAAAACTTAACCCTAGACTTTATTATACATGAATGTATATTTAATTCTATCATGCATTAACCTCAATGGGTTATAATTTCTTTTGTTCCCCTCTAAAGCAAAATTAAATACTTCCTCTGAAAGAGCTAAAACATAATTTTGAATGGTTCAATATGAAGATTTATAAAGTATAGGTATCAAGTCTGCTACTTTTCATGATAATGTAAGGCAATAGATATACCATAGATTGATAATGTAGTGCTAGTAATTTCATTTTGTGTGATTTTAAATTGTAATTGATACTATATTAACATTAAGATTTGAATATTGACAGAGAGTGATACTTGATTTGAAGAGTTCAACCCAAGAGACACATCTAAAGAATAGAAAGTCAAAAAGGGGCGGAAAAAAATCAAAGTTTGATCAATGTCATGTTTCGTTGAACTCTGAAGTTGTTCCTTCAATACAAGACCCGGAAGTTTTAATGAACTCAGCCATACAATGTAACGACAACTCTCATGCACAACAAGATCTGATGACATTTGACGATTATAAAGATTTTAACAATATTGCCAACATTTTTACTGACCAGTCCTACATGATCCAAGATGATTCATCATCACTGTACGAAGCACAACCTCCATCGAAATATGGTATATTCAATTAGGGCTAGAGAGTTGTTGTTGATGAATTCATTGAAGGGAGAGAAGGTCATGGAAGAATGATTTTTAATACAAGTCAATTTTAATCTTATAGTTATAGTTTGTATTTTTTATGATTGAATCGAATGGTTGTAGTTAGTTATCAGATATTCTTTTTTCTTTTTGTAGGGGTTATCAAATATTCTTATTTCTGAAAGTAATTAGATATGCTCTCCATTCCATTGACTACTCAAATTTTGTAACTTTCTTAAATTAAATTAATCGCTCGTTTTTATATACTTATAATGTCATGTTACTTCGTTTAATATGTAGTACTAGTTTCCATAAATGGTATGACCGATATCGCTTAAATTCAACGGGTGACTTTTTGCCTTTTAAATTACATTATACTAGTTTGGACACCCGTGCCAAGCACGGGCTAGATTGTCGACTATTTATATTTATTATATAAACATTAATTAAATGACAAATTCATTATTTTTATACATAATATATCAATAGCACGTATCGTTGTTGTTTTATTAATTAAACATCGCATATTAATACTAACATGTATATTCTTATTTGGATTCTCGTATCGCTAAACAACAATAATTTAACGCATGTAATGTTGAAATAATAATCTTTAATGTTGGAAGATCTGACACGGATAAATAAAATCAAGTAGATATTTTTAATATGGATATCGATAATAAATGGATTAATCCAAAAACAAAGCAAAATTAATTATGAAGATATGAGTATTTTTTTGGTGTTCTTCCTATAATTGGGTGTTGTGGTCTCAAACTCACCCAATGCATATACAATAAATTATTTATACCGATTAAGTTAAGTTGTAATTGGGGTGTTGGGGTCTCAAACTCACCCACTGCATATACAATGAATTATATATACCAATTAAGTTAAGTGCACAGAAACTTAATAAACTTTTCAGTAAAAAAAATAATGAAAGCAACATTCTATATTTTTTATCAATTGATCTACGTATCAGATACCCTTATATATAGTTTCTATCAAATTCCATTATTTCTTTCACGCATATACCAGATTCAACTTAAAATCTAACGTGAATTTGTAATTATTTAATCGTGTAAAAAATAAGTATAACAAACAATGATAAAGACACCAACTATTTGAGACCAACAAAATATCATCAAAAAGGGTTAAAATAAT
>Ga0315914_1000228_pt1 | contig 59986 bp, 32 predicted proteins | sample MpolenodulesMG_FD_203920 | JGI IMG/M metagenome (GOLD analysis project Ga0315914, IMG submission 203920) | Medicago polymorpha root nodule microbial communities from Los Angeles, California, United States - elongated nodules | ecosystem: Host-associated > Plants > Roots > Nodule | place: USA...
GTACGTTCTTGCATGAGTCCTACTTGCTTATGTGATTGGTGATGTTGGTGTTTGTGATATGATGGATGAATTGTACTATTGTGATGATGTGAACTTGTTCGTGTTGATATTGAAGTTTAATCCTCCGTGTTACAATTAATTGAAGTTTTCAAATTGTTTATGCTGATTATGATTGATGTGAAGCTAACCTCCAGTGGTTTTGATCGCCTACCTGTTTGTATGAATGAGTAGACGGAGTGCAGGAATAGTTTGCTTGTTTGGTGAGTGCTTGGATAGCGGGAGCTATCTCCGTTATCGTTTCATTTGGAGTCTTAGATTAAGCTCTGATTAGGATGTCGGTCTTATGATTATGTTGAATTTATTTGTTGTTGAGATTTTACCCATTTGTTGGGTTTTGGAGATTTTATTTATGGTAGTATGTTGATCTTATGACATGTATACTTTGGTGATGTATGATTTATATCCGCTACGACTGTTGAGAATTTTTATAAAGGCATGTTTGATATTTGTTGAAGACGTAGCGTCTATTTCTTGAATATATGCTTTATTCGCGTGTTTTATCGCTTTAATAGAAATAGGGCGTACCTTTTATATTATTTCTTGCGCTTTAATTTTATCCTGTTCCTGTTAAATATTGGATGAATTTGTTTAGGTATCAAAGGATTTGGTTATTGGATGAAAATTTTAGATGAATTTGTTTAGGTATAAAAGGATTTGGTTAGGAACAAATTTGCATAAGAAAAAATGGAAGGAGAGCCACTAGAAAATGAGCCAGACACGTAGCGCCAGTTAATGACCGTTGAACTCAGTGGCAGTTAACTTTTGCCGGCTTGATAAACGGTTGTTAACTGCCGCTGGAGGCTTTTACGTATTTTACATGTGTCAATGTAAACATATGTATGTTAGAAAAGCAATTTTCTACCCACAATGAAGGGTAAATACCCACATTTTTGGGTATGGGTTTGGGCTTGGGTAATCACCGGCAAATTTGAACAGGTATGGGCATAGTTATGAGCACTTTAGTGCCGAACCCATCCCATGCCCGCACATTACAAATACTATAGTTATAATTTTATGTAATACCAAAATGAGTTAATTAATTCTTAGTCTTTAACATTTATTGTATATGTACTTGTTTTTTTTCATATATATATTTTTGATCTTTTTATTTGGCTAAATACTACTATGTGCAATAAATTATAAGTTGATTTAAGAGATTTTAGATTATATTTTAATTAAGTTGTGATATTTTTTGTTATTTATTGTCTTTTTGTTGTTAAAATGCGGGTAATGGGCGGACATACGTGTTCTTAGATGTCCATAAGGTACGGGGACGGACACCAAACCTGTTACCTACGAGGGTATGAGCTCATATACGAGAATTTTTTTTATAAACGCGAGTGTGAGGATGTGCACCCTGTCCAAAGGGTATTCATTGACATATGCAGTTTGTTTGCAAGAGTTATCCTTTACGTTTTTAGCAATATTGGTACAAAGTTTCCATTATCGCTCAGTAATGACTGATCTCAGTCGATGAAGTGTGGTTGTGGGACCCGCAAGGTGAGTTCTCCCTCCCTACCGAATTTTTTCCATAAGTATAAGTTAGAAATCAAACTTTAGACCACATGCTAAAGTGGACCAAGTCCTTATACCACTTAGAACAATCCATTATTGGTCATATATAATAATTTTTAATGTGAGGTAATTTAATCTTGATATATTTTGTCTATTTAAAAAAAATCTTGTACTAAAAAATTAATTAATCTTGATAGTATAATCTATAATAAAATATATAAAAGAGATATGAGATATTGGATTGACTTTTACTGCGACAATTTTATTTTTCACTTGCATTTCAAAATAAACAAGTTAATTCTCCCCTTCCAACCTTTCGCTTGCATTCCTAAATCATATCATATTTTTTTAATCTCCTAAAATCAAATTTTGTTTAATGACAAATAGGTACCACAATCAAATCAATATCAATATTCTATGTGCATGTTTAGTGTTATGATGGTTGGTGGATATCAATGCTTAGGATTAAAAAATGGTTAGCCTCAAAATAGGATCAAATTTATTTTAATCAACCTTCAACATATTAACATCATTTTGATCCCTGAAAATTTCGGATAGGAAAAAAGGTTTATAAAATTGTATGACTGATAAGTTATTCCATTAGGGCATGACTTGGTGCATGTAGACTTAAGCATTCTTCTTCTTTATTGTTCATTCACATAATATCAACGATATTTGTTGATCTTCATTTTTAGCATTACAAACAAAATGTTCAATATTCCTATTACTGAGAATCTTGAATGTCATGCTTAACCTTTAGCGTTATTAAGTTCAAGATATGGATAAATTCAACATCTACTTGCTTAATTAACCCAAAGGGAAAAGAAAAAAGAAAAGAGAAAAATATTGCTAATTAAAATGGGTTGATGTTTTGAGAATTCTCTCAATGTGTCTTTTCTTTAGAAGTGGAAGTGGCGGTTAAGGAATACTGAAAAAGCCACTTTGGAAAAATGTGTGTGATCATGATAAGGTGAAGGGGGAGGAGAATGATTGTTTTTTTGATTTTGCAAAGTAAATAACTGGAAATGGCGAATCAACTTTTTTTTGGCATGATATTTGGATTTTGAATATTCCGCTTAGGGAAGTATTTCCTAGATTATTTGCTATGTAGTTACAGAAGTCTTGTTTGTTAGTGACATGGGGTTTGGGGAGGATGGAAAATGACATTGGAATTTACTTTGGCGGAGGAATATCTTTGAATGAGAATACATATTGCAAGACAAATTGATGGGGGACATCGGTGGAAGTATTGTTAGTCATAATGTGGACAGATGGAATCGGGTGCTTGAAAATTCCGGCCTTTTCTCGGTTAAGTCTCTTTATTTGCATTACTTCAAATGCAGCAGGATTACCAAACAATATGGATGAAGATGAGGACATGACATGGTTGCTTGATCCTTCTAGCTGACGGAAAATTGAGTGAATCCCCCAAATACTTGGAAACTGGTGGAACAACAGTAGAGAATTCTTGGAAACTGCTACTTTTGAGTATGGCAGGCCATGATACTAGGCAAGACCTGCAGAATTTTCATTTCATTTCAAGCACTTGGATGCCATGGTGCAAGTCCCAAGCAGCCCAAGGCTTTGACAATTGCTCAAGAGAGAAAGCAATTTTTTCATGAGGAATAGTTTTAATTCAAGACCAAATAATTCAATTTCCCTTGAATTGAATGGCAAGGGAAATCCATAATGACTATAACAATAAGTGCAAGACTGCACCATTTCTGCATACAAATTTATAGTTCCTTTTTGGGACTAATGAAACATTTGTAGGAACATATCCTCCACAAAATTAAAATTATGTGCATAATTTTAGCTTATTGTATCTATGTCGCTGCTTTAAGTTCTTTCGATATGCTCCATCTATGCAAAACCTTGCCAAAAACGTGATAGAATACAACATCTACATTCATTTCTGTGATCTGCACGGACATGAATCCTTGTCCATCATGGTAAAACTTCACTTCTTCCAGGTTCCATTGCTTGACATCGCCTCGCCATGCCTTGGATCCACCTCCACTTGTGAAAAAATGAATTCCACTACAATGTATAACCAAACGAAGGAAGCTTCAATTTCAGAGCTGTGGTGATGTTGAAGCTAACTATTTACAAGTAATAAAACATGCTTACCTCTCTTTGTCGATTATGTGCTGCAAACAATGGTCGTGTCCATTGATGTATGCATCAATATTGTTTGACTGGAAAAATAGTGCAGAAAGTGGTTAAAAATTGTAAAATTTTCATGCATCTACTTCAACAATAGGGACACAATTGTTTTCAATATGATTTGGTACCTTTGATGTTAACTACGTACCATGTATGCGACACTAAGCCATGTGTCTTCAGAATCATTTTCATTGTCAAGTAAAAAACATGAGGAATATTGAACTTTATTTGATGCATAAATATGAGAATGATAATGTGGCTGATTGATTTACCTTTAAGATGGGAAGAAGTTGCTCCTCAAGCTCTTGTGTATTACCATGATGCCCAACACTTTTGATGGTATGGTGACCCACTACTATTTTCCATTTTGCCTTGGATTGCACCAAAGCTGAACCAACATTCTACAATAATTCCAGAATGTTAGATAGAATTAACAATTTCTCTCGTTAAAAGTTCTGATTTGTTGTGAAATGAAATATGTGTTGATGCTAATTTAGAGTGTTCATTATACAGAAGCCAAAATGTTAGATACTGAAAAAATGCCAGAAGTTTGAATTTGCATTTGAATGATTTGTTCAATTCTGTGACACATTATTAATTCTCTATTATGGCAACTCAGTGACACATTCAATAGCTTTTACAAAATTACAGTTACTCACATTTCGACGAATTCACTATGATATCAAATATGCACTGCATTTGTTTGTTAAACCTAACCTTCAAGAGTTCTGCACGATAAGATTCACGAGGAAGGACAAAATTCCAATCATAGGTGTGCTCTTTTGGATCCGTAAAATACTTTTCTATAAAAGGAGTTGTGTCCACAAAGAAAAATTCTACAATTCCTGTACAAAAAAGAAGAAAACACACAAGATGATATAACTTTTAATTTAATAATTTGTTATTTTTGTTTTTTTTAAATGTTTTTGTTATTTATTTGTAACAAATTGTTGCAACATCAACTACATTAATTCATACATAGTATGATTTGCAAGAAATATAAACGTGTGTTTGAATCAACTTATTTTGTATCCAGATTTTTTGGAATCAAATTTTATTTAGAGGACCTTAACAACAAACAATTTTTTTCTAGGAAATGTTCAAAACTCAACATGCATTAAATATTTTTTAAAGGATCAATACCTCCATCAAGAATAAAAGATCCCATCTGCTATCTTTTTGTCTAAGAATTGAGCTTAATTGCGCTTCAACATTACCCCTATAGTCATGGTTTCCCAAAACTGGCAAACAAAAAAAAAATTAAAATAAAAATTTTCATTGGAAAATTAATTTAAATCAACTGTTAATAAATATTAGTTGTTTTCAAAGAACAAAGAAACTTTATCAACTGACCACTATACCAAATCTTTTGCAGGCTCGGGGCAGTGTAGATATTGACAAACGACTCATAGAATGCAGGATCATCAACCCCTTTCAGACCATCTTTGTAAAAATTGTCACCAGTTGAGATCACAAAATCTATATTTAGATTATCTCCTACAATTCCCATCTAAAAATCAAACAAAAATCACTGAAAACGACTAGAAAATTATAATATTGTAACGAAGATATTAAATAATATGAAATTATAAGTTTTATACTCATGAGATGAGATGAGATAGTTATACTTTTTTATATTGAGAAGTGCTATATATCACGAAATTGGACGACATGCAAATTAGAGTGATAGCAAAAAAAGTGGGAGATAGAAAATAATGTTTGATATAAGTGATCTAACAGTTTCAAACAATAGTGTATACGTCGTGCTTGTTGGTCATGGTGCTAATTAACAAGCATTTTAATTTAATATTTAAGTTTCTACTTTTTAAATAAGAAAATAAAAAACGATCCTTCAAAAAAAGAAAATAAAAAACGTACATTCTTGACCATTTAACTAGATGCTATTATTGTTTTACAAATAACATCTTCAAGCACTCCTCGTATTTCTTCATCATTTTGGAGAATAAATCCCAAAGACTCTAACTGTGACACACTGACACGTCGAGACTTAGTAAACCACAGTCTCCAATTTTCATGTGTAAACTAAAATTATTATTTTTTTTTCAAGTAGCCTAGTGGCTAGAGCTCACACAATTTAATTATGGAGAAGTGGAGTGTCAGGAGTTCGAACCCCGATCCCTGCATATAATATGCAATATCCCTACCAACTGAGTTAAACTCACGGTGATATGCGTAAACTAAAATTAGCATGCCTTATGCTAAACTTAGTTACAGTTTAATTTTATTTTTTTTTGAAAGATAGTTACAGTTTAAATGAAAGCATATGCTTTCAAAATGTATGTATCTCTACATCTTGCTTTCAAATGGAAATAATAAAATTTCACTTTTGATTTTGTTTTCAAAATTTAAATTAACTTTTGATTTAATTTTGTTGAGCAACAAAAAAAAGAGTATTGATGAAAATGAAAAAATACATAAAAATTTATTGTGACGAAATTTAAGTACAAATAAATGCATTTTACTACTAACTTATGTTAATGCTTTTTGATAAAATTTATATTTTTCCCTTAAAAAAAAAAATTCAATTTTATGAAAATTGTAAGCTCAAAAATATAAAAAATCGAAAAATAAGTGGTTTGCATAATAAGATAGAAATGCAGTTTATTTTTGATTTTTTTTATTTTATGTTAACTGAAAACATATAGTTATGATGAGTAAGTGTGAAGTGAGAAAATAAAAAGTTTTTTTTTTTCTTTTTCGGTTAATTAGTATAGTGGCTAGAACTCACACATTTTAAATGTGGAGAAGTGGAATGTCGGGGTTCGAAGCCCGACCCATGCATATAACATGCAATATCCTGATAATTTTCTAATGACAAATGGAGTTTGGGGGTAAATAATTACCTGATGGGCGACCAAAGATTGATTGTAGTTTCCTTTTCTTCCCCAATCTCCGACGACCAAGAAGTTAAGAGATTGTTGTTGTGGTTTTAGATGGTGTTCCAGCCTTGGAAGCTTCTCAGCAACAACAATGGAATGATTCGTCAATAAGCGTAATATGACACTGGAAGGGAAGATAACAGGAGATAAAATGCGTTGTTTTAAGCACTGTGCCATGGCTTTCAGACCCAGAAAGTTCTCACACAATTTTGTTAACCATTCAAGAGAAGATGATGATGTGTGTGTATATTGAAGGAGAGATAATGTTAAATCAATGTTTGCATTGCTCAATAGTCAATATGGTGTATCAAGTGAGAGGAGTATTTATTTATGGTGAGAGATGAGAGGAATGCATCACAACCGTTGGATTGAAATTTTTATATTAACACGTGCAATCAGTTTGGTATATTTTTTAGTTTTTTTGCAGGAAGCGATACTAAGGTCTGGGATCCCATTATGGCGGCGGCGCAAAAGCGGTTTCCTCATTCAGTTATAAAATCGATGGCGGGGGTGATTACTATGTTGCCACTGCTGTTGTATCTGTTTTGCAGATTCACTCGATACACTCTCGTAGATCATTTATGTAAAATGATATGTAAATTTAAAATCATTTGATATGTTATTGAGACTCATCAAGATTAACGGTTTACGTGCTTTTATTGAGCACCGTTAATTTGATGGATCCTAAAATCATATCAAATGATTTTCAATTTTTGTAAAGTATTAAATAGATAATCTATATTATATAAATTTACCATTTGACAGTCAAATTTAAAAAATATGTATCATGTAACACAATATTGAAAGGTGTAACATTACATCGCTGTAAAGAAAAATAAACACTGAAACCGCTTAGATGTCAAACACAAGAGAGACGAAAAACGGAACACGAGCAAGAGAGTGTTGATGTAAAAATTGGTGAGAACGACTATGAGAATGATTGTGAGAGCAATGATGTGAACATCGACTATACCAGGAAAAGATGATATCTGTTTTGGTTGCTTAACCAATGCCCTGAGGGCACTGTTTAGCATTCTCCTTATTATAATAAGTATGTGGTTAAACAATTATTATATTGTTGTTGATCCCTTGTCCTTTTCTTCACTTAAACACACCCTCAAGTTGCATTCTCGCCGTTGTTCTAACACAACAACATGTGACAACGACGAGAACACAATTTGAGACTATCAAAAAACAGAGCAAGGATGAATGTCACAAGGTTAAAGAAAGCTCATCCCTCTCATGGTACACTGAGAAACATATTTGTTTGATAGATAAATGTCAATTCTAGCAGGTTATCAACATAATTATATGCGGCAATGATAGACCGATCTCTCTTTTGAGCGTCTTAACAAAAAAAAAAAACTAAAGAAAAATACTACATAATCAGCATGAAATGGAAAAAAGATTACCATTTCAAGTGTGCAGGCAGCCAGGCGACTGCTCACAGAGAGTTTACAGGCAGAGATAGACATAGCCGGGGGATCGCTTAGCACCTTCGGCAAGGGCAGAATACCTCATAGCTTCATATATCTATTGAGGGAATTGAACTGGAATAGCTTTCATCTATCTTTGGATTTAACTGCACCATTCGGGAAATCCGATATGTCTTTCAAATCAAAGTGAACAATCTTTGATCAGATGGAAATCGAGGAAGGATAAGGAACAGCCGTGAAGCAGCAAATTGGAAGGGTAAGAATAGGAGGCTTCCAGTTACAGTCAATGTTTAAAGAGGGCATGGTCGCAATTGTAAAAGGAGGCAGGAGCCATCTTTAATTCTATAAGTAAAAATAGAAATAAAAAAGGACAAACAATCTCAGATTGCAGGGCAAATCAGTTTTAACCAATCTCTTATGTATAATTGCACCTGAGCCACACATAACGGTAAGCTCAGTAGGTGACACCCAAAAGGAAAAACAAAGTAGAGTTGGTCATTTCAAACTAGGAAACAACATGATATTATTTGTAACTTCAATATTCATTCAGACCAAAGATATGCATTTCATAAAAAAATTAGTTAGCGTATTAGTACGAAAGAATAGTTCTTTTTGGGACAACATAAATATTTGTGTAATATAACCTCAAGAAAATAAACAGTATACGCATATTTTGAGCTTATTCCGTCTATGCAGCTTCTTTAAGTTTCTTTGACATGCTCCATGTATGCAAAACATTGCCAAAAACATCATAGAATACAATACTAGCATTGGTTTTTGATATCTGCATAGACATGAATCCTTGCCCATCATGATACAATTTCAATTCTTTTGGATCCCATGGCTTGATGTCACCCCCCCATGCCTTTGATCCGCCTCCACTTGTGAAAAAATGAATTCCACTACAATGTGTATGCAAACAGCGGAAGTTTGAATTTCACAGCTATGATGAAGTTGATGTTGACTATTTACAAGTAATAAAACATGCTTACCTCTCTTTGTCAATTATGTGCTCCAAGCAATGGTCATGTCCATTAATGTATGCATCAACATTGTTTGACTACACAAATAGTGCAGAAACTGGTTACAAATTGTAATAGGCACAAGGAACACATAACTTCATCTAATGTATCAAGGTGAGAATGACAATAGGGATGTTTGTTTACCTTTAAGATGGGAAGAAGCTGCTCCACAAGCTCTTGGGTATTACCATGAGGCCCAGCAGATTTGATAGGATGATGGGCAACCACTATCTTCCATTTTGCCGTGGATTGCACCAAAGCTGAATCAACTTCCTACAATAATTCCAAATGTCAGACACAGTTGACAATTCCTCTCCTTAAGTACTAATGTGCATGAATTGAAATATGCAGTGATACTAATTTAGAGTCTTCAATATCAAAAAACCAAAAAAGTTCGGTGGTAAGAGCTTAGCATTGTAACCTCAAGGTACTAAGTTCGAATCCCCCTAGGAAACGATTGCAAAATGACCCATTACTTGATTGGTAAAAAAATTTAGAGTCCTTCAATATCCAGAACCCAAAAAAGTTCTTTTTTAAAAAATGTCGCAAGTTTCTAAATGATGTGATAATTTTCAATTGTGAAATTATTCTTTAAAAAAATTGTATGAAAAATGACTAACCTTCAAGAGTTCTGCACGGTAAGATTCAAGAGGAAGCACATCTTTCCAATCATAGGTGTGCTTTCCTGGATCCGTAAAGTACTCTTCTACGAATGGAGTTGTGTCCACAAAGAAAAATTCCACATTATCTGTACCAAAAAAAATAGAATACTCACAAGATGATATATATAAGTTTCTTTTATAAAAGATGATATAAGTTTTAGTTTAATCTATAAATTCTTTTGTAAGTTAATTGTATAAAAAAATGTTGCCACATCAATTATATTAATTCATACATATTATGATTTCCAAAAAATATAAATTTGTGTTTGATTCAACTTGTTTTGTATCCAGATAGCTTGGAAACCAAATTTTGTTTAGAAAACCTTAGAAATAAACAATTTTTTTTTAGGAAATATTCAAAACCCAACTTGCATTAAATTTGTTAAAAGGATTAATACCTGTATCAAGAATAAAAGATCTCAAGCAGACCCATCTGCTATCTTTTTGTCTTAGAATTGGGCTTAATTGTGCTTCAACATCACCTCTGTAGTCATGGTTTCCCAAAACTGGCACAGTAAAATGAAAATAAATATTTTCATTGGCAAGTTAATTTATAAAATAGACACACCTGCGGCTAAAGTTTTAAAGCAACTATTTAAAAAAAAAAAGGAATAAAGCATTGGTATCATTGATTGTTTGTAAACGAAGGAGGTTAGAGCTAGCAGAAAGAGTCAGACGTGTCTCGAATAAAATTACTTCAACCAGAGGGAACGTATGAAGAGAAAAAACACAATGAAACTTTTTCAACTTACCATTGTACCATATTTGTTGCAGGCTTGGGGCAGTGTAGATGTCAACAAATGACTTGTAGAATGCTGGATCATCAACTCCTTTTAGGCCATCATAGTAAAAATTGTCACCAGTTGAAATCACAAATTCTATATTGAGATTCTTTCCTACAATTCCCATCTGAAAATCAAACAAATATGAGGAGGGAGTTACTACTTGGTACTAATAAAAACTAAAAAGGATAACAAAAATCACATAAACAGCTTGAAAATTATAATATTGTAATAAAGATACCAAGTAAGCAATCTAAATTATAGACTTGTTTTTTAAACTTGAGTATGGCCTTTTGAAAGCCTGATATGACTTGTTAGTCTGTTTAAAAACATATTTCATACGAATGTATTTTTTTTAATCGGCAAATATATTATAAAACACTCAGTCCAGCTCTCTGAAGCAAGAAAGACATATACAACAACTGCTTAGCAGGAACAACCAAACTAACAAAGAAATACCACTAACCACCAACTTAAATACACCAAAGAAAGAAAGCACAAAACAGAAGACTACCAAAAGAAGCCTAAACACACCACAACCAGACCTGGAAGGGACAAAAACATCAAATTAAAAAAACACTAAAATACACTGCAACACAAAAATAAACACCACTAAACCAGCCCAAAAGATTCTGCAGCAAACAATCAACAATCCACTACTAGACACCAACCAAACCAATAACCCTGCCCATCCAAACCAGCTACATGAGCTCAAGCTATCCACCTGCTAAATCAAGGCAGAACTACCAGGAACCGAATACAATCACCAAAATTAAAATCTTGTCGAACAATTACAAGGATCCCAACACCACTCGTAATACAAACAATTCGACAGTTTTCAGCAACCCAACCCCCATCTCCATGAAAACACTTTAATATCATCCACCACCTCTTTTGGTTCCTTCTTCCTGTTTTCAAAAATATCCTCGTTACGTTCCTAGCCTTCCAAATAGCCCAGATGATTGTATGCCAAATCAACCAAAAATCCTTCAAAAAAGTTTTATTATTCGCAATCCCACTTAGATAGTCAAACAAAATAAATAAATTCGGGGGAATAATCAAAACCAAACCAAGCCACTGGAACACTTCATACCACACTTGCGAGGCAAAATCACAACAAAAAGAGGTGAATTAGCGTTTCCAGATTTGCAACACAAAGCACGCAGTCCTTCAAATCATCCATAGGAATAACCCCACACTGAGCTAAATCACTTCTCATGGGAATCCTATTATGAAGGAGCTTTCAAGAGAAAGCAATAGTCTTTGCCGGTGCTGAACTTTTCCAAACATGACGAAACACACAAATATTCAACACATCAAGGTTTACCTCATTCGTGAACACCTTAGCAATCAAAGAATAAGCAGATTTAACTGTAAAAGAGTCACTATCATCAGGACCCCAAACCCACTTGTCCTACTCCAAAGACAGAAAAGACAGAGACAATAGAGGCATAGAGCCACTGCGTGAACTAGTTAATCTTCCACTCAAACAACCTCCTCCGTCAATTGAAAACCCATCTCCAAACTCTGCCTTCCATAACCCCCATACCCCTCACCTTAGCATATTTTTGTTCCGAAATACCAACAAGCCGCGCAACGCTCTCACAAAGAGGGTCGTTGCTGATCCACTGGTCTAACCAAAAACACGTCTATCCAATTGTTGCCATCTGGAACATCTAGAGCCGAAATATCTTTCCACCATCTAGACAAAATATACGGAAATGAGTCGGTTCCCCAATCCACCCTATTCAAAATCTGATCCCCATACTTCGCAACTAAGCCACCCTTCCAAAGCGAACCTCATTTTGAAGGATCCTCCATCTCCACTTAGCCAAAAGGCTTAAATTAACCGCCCTCACATCTCTCATCCCTAGGCCCCCATTTCTTTTAGATTGACACACCACCTCCCACTTTACCAAATTTATTTTCTTACCGCCTCTGACTCCTCATAAAAACTCCCTTTGAATCCGCATCACCTTCTTCCAAACATGAACTGACATCTTCAAAAAGACATGTAGAAATATGAAATTACGTTCAGAACCGAGTTGAAAAGAACTATCCGACCACCGAAACCAATGCACTTGTACCCCCAAGCCCCAAGTCTCCACCGGAGTTGTTCTAAGATAGGCTCCCACGTGGTGAGAATCCTAGAATATGTATCAACAGGGAGATCAAGGTACTTAAAGGGAACTGCTCCTTCCATACAATTAAGAAAAGTATAAGCCATCTGCAAGAACAAAGGTGATACATTGACACCAACTAAACAACTTTTCCAGTAATTGACCTTCAACCCAAAAACCATCTCAAAACCTCTCAGAATTACCTTCAAAGTCCACAGGTTATCACCAGAAGCCTTGTCGGCACAAAGCGTACTATGTGCATATTGCAGATGCGAACCCCCCAATCTGCTGAGTCTTACGCCTTTTCAAAATCGACTTTAAAGACCATACATTCTCGACTTATTTTCTTCGCCAAATTATCACCTCATTTACCACCATCACCCCATACACCCAGTTCCTACCTTTTACAAATGTCGATTGGGTACTAGCTACAAACGGAATCATAACTCGGGTTAGTCTTGTCGCCAACACCATTTAAATAAGTAATCTAATCTATGTTTGAATAGACTAATAAACTAATAAATCAATAAAATTAAACTCTTTTTTGATATTTAACATATATTTTAGAGAATTTGACTATATATGATATCATACTTCAATTCTAATTACATTTAAATACGCGAAAAATTAATGTGGAATAAGTTTAAATTACTGAAAATTAATAGTTTCCTATTTCACACATTCAATATTTCATTTCCTCTTTATCAATATTTCATTTCCTCTTCATCCACAAATTCAACCACCTTACATTAGCGCCAAGCCAACATGATTATGTTCGACAAAAAGATAAAGTGGAGTGGATGATAAGGTAGTTGGCCATGTGGCACACATGTGGGTGAGGTTTAGAAGCAAGTGGTTTCAATTTTCAAATGACTCTTGGCGAAATACAGTTAGAAAGAACCATGTACATGAAGGGACCATACTTTCAATTCAATGGAAAATTACACAAGTAGTAATTACTCAAATTGAAGTTTGTGGTAAATTATTACCTGATGGGCGACGAGAGATTGATTGTAGTTTCCCTTTCTTCCCCAATCTCCAACAACCAAGAAGTTAAGAGATTGTTGTTGAGGTTTTAGATGGTGTTCAAACCTTGGAAGCTTCTCAGCAATGGAAGAATGATTCGCCAATAAGCATAATGAGACGCTAAGGATGAAGATAACAGAAGTTAACATGCCTTGGTTTAAACACCAAGCCATGGCTTTAAGCGCCTGAAACTTCTTTCTCACGCAGTTTTTGTAAACTTTTGTATAGAGTTTTCCTTTTTGCAGTGGCTCCTCACTAGTTTATATACAGGGAGAGTTTAACATATACTTTCTTCGTCCTTAAGTATAAACAACTAAAACATTTATGGTTTCTTTTTTGAATAAACCTCTAATTAATATCACTAAGTGCTTTAAAATTGGAAAAATTAAAATTTACTACACATTAATTACATTGTTAACTTTTTCTTAATAAGAGTGAAAAAAGAATCGTGTTTGTAGTTTGTATTAGTAGACAGAAGGAGTAGTATTTATTTCCTTATTTAGTTCATTATCTAGTTCATATATTGTCTTTGGGAAATGTTAAATTGTGCCCAAGTTTAGAAGCCAAATGTAAAAATTTATTTTGGGAAATCATCATTTTTAATTAATTTAAGTTGTCTATATTTAAAATAATTTATTAATTCTCAAAACTTGAGAATGAACTCTACAAAACAGATTTATACAATAAAAAATGTCTTTCATTTATAAACTTATTTTTAATCATATCTCATTAACATCTATCACAGATCTGAATAAAATAATTATATCGAAATATGTATCTATCATCCAATTATTATTATTATTATTTTTTAGCAAAAACAAAGTTACTTCATTTCATTCAAAATTAAGGAATATAAAGTAGGCATTACATGATGCAAAATATGGGGGCTAGGATTAGATAGTGATGCCCTAGCAATACTATGAGCAACACCATTTGCTTGCCTCCTAATATACGACACTGCAAAGTCGGGTCTATCAAGTAAGAGACTTCTACATTGGACTACAAGATCACCAAATTCATTGCTTGGAGTAAAATTAGAGTTGATGGCATCAGACAAAATTTTAGAATCAGTTTCAAAGAGTACAACATGCATCCCATTTGAAATAGCCACTTTAATAGCATCAAGTAAGCCTAGAGACTCTGCCTCTAAGATTGTGGTTGATGAGTGGTAAAAGTCTGATTTCCCAAGCAAAAGATTTCCCTTAAAGTCGCGAAAGCACATACCAAATCCCATAACAAAATTGTTATTAAAAGCGGCTGCATCTACGTTGCATTTAATCTTGCCTACAGGTGGTTTGATCCAAGTGTGAGTAGAGATTGCATGGTGAACCGGTACCTTTGCATGTAACATCATTCATTGAGGGTGTCCTTTGCTCGAATGACGGTAAACGATGGGGTGGTATCTGAGGCGTCCCAAAGTTTGGAATTACGGCTTTTCCACAAGCTCCATAGGGTCATTGCAACTAGAATTTGTTGCTACAGTTGTAACATGTCAAGTAAGTCAAAAAACATAGCAGCACAATTATCAGCCGTAAGTAGAAGGTCGCAGATGATATGATCAACCCCGAGCAGCTCCCAGCAGTTGATTGCTTTCAGACAAATAAAGAAAACATGTATCTGTGATTCAGCCAATTGCTCACACGTTACGCAAGTATCATCACATGGGATACCGCAGGCAAGAAGATTAGAGCGAGTTGGCAGGCACTGTTGGGCAAGGCGCCAAAGAAAGGTACGAACTCGCGGTGGGATCTGCAATTTCCAAATAGAATTCCAGCGGGAATCATTTTGAGCAGGAGTGGCAGCAACTATAAGGTCAAGACAGATGCGGTATGCCGATTTGACAATGTAGGAGCCATCCGTGGTAAGCTTCCAGATGCGCTGATCAGAATGCAACCGAGAGAATAAAGGCATAGAGACAATTGATGCAGCGTCTGAATGGTTAAACAGCGATTGCACTAAAGGGATGTTCCAAGAGTTCCCATCCGGATTCAGCAAATAATTGACCATCCAATTTTATTTTATTTTGAAGGGACCATCCAATTATTTATTATCATATTACTCTTGTATTTAATATTTAAAATAATTTAAACTTAGAATTAGTTTTACCTACATAGTAAAAGTGCATGATGGTCTGTTTAGTTCAGTTTTGATCCGATCACAATATTAAAATACTTGCTGTTCAAAATTAGTCTTTTTAAAAGACAAAAACTTAATAAAAAAAAAAAAACAGCAGCAGCAGTAGGCAGCAGCTTAATCTTTTTAAAAGACAGATAAAAACTTATCTTCTTTGGTATCCATTACTGCCCCACATCTAAATACTTTTTGAATCGGACAGCTTTAGATTGATTCACAGTCTAAAACAGTTCAGACTTTACTCTCTTAATTAACCCCAATTATATTTTTTATAGCTCTAAATTTCTAAAATGCAATAGTCATAAGGACTCAAATAAGTGCATGTTTGTATTTGCGCAGAAATTGTCATAATCAGAGTGGGACTCCGCGGTTTTGACAAAAACTACACTTTGAAGCATCAACAAAATCACGACGCCACCGTGATTTCGCCAAACTCACTGCTCATCCAAGAACTATAAGTGGTTGACTTTCAAGAACCCATCATCTACTGGCCTAGTCAACATTGAAACTTCTATCAATAGCATAATTCACAAAACTGTAGAGGGGCAACACTTGATCTCCATATTTCTCAAATCCATCCAATTCCTCCAAAGCCTTTGCTCTAAGTTCTTCAGCCACCTCTGCTGCTTTTTCAATCCCATAAACCTCTACATAACTCTTCCCTCTGTTTTTCCTGTCTTTATCTCCCTCAGGTTTCAGTCTCTCTTCCAAAATATCATCTATAATCGCATACAATACTCCAACAGCTCTACCATACCTCCTCAGTCTCTCTATCTCGTCATCTTCGGCACCGGCCAACAACCCTCCACACACTGCAGAACACTCTGCCATTTCACCAAACTTTTTATCTTGTATCAATCCAACTGCATTTGGGCCTCCTTTAAGGTCCAAGAACTGCCCTGCAGCCATTCCAGTGGAGCCCACACAGCGGGCTATCTCAGCAATGACACGAAGTACACGGGGCTCAGGTACAAGGTCAGAGGGAGTATGTGAAACAATGTGTTGAAATCCAAGGGGAAAGAGTGCATCACCCGCCAGAATTGCCATGTCAACACCATAGATGGTGTGGTTTGAGGGCTGGCCACGGCGTGACAAGGAGTCATCCATGCAAGGAAGATCATCATGTATCAATGAAGCGGCATGAACCTGCTTGCAACTAAAATATAAGTTCCAAAATTCACAGTTTATCATCATCCTTATTTATTTATTTGAAGTGCATGTAATTATATAAACACTTCATAAATCTCACTGTGTCCAATAAGAAATACCAAACAGAAATATTCAGAGAAACAGTTAAGGTATTGCTACAATCATTCTTAACAGACCATCTAAAGGTCAATGTATGTACTATTTTAAGCAGATACAACTAGCTAAAGATGTAATACAAACCAGTTACTTATACGAGCAACACAGCATTACTACAACTAAACATGCAACAAATGTTATTATTCTAATAAATCAAAGGAAGTACAAAGAAAAATAAAGCTCATCCTCTCTCGGTAGGCAATTAGGAACGGATTTATTTAATAGATAGAAGTAAACTCTAGTAGCTCAACAACATAACAAATAAATTTGTGACAATGGCAGTGTACAGAAAGAAGATTACCATTTCAAGGGCACATGCAGTGGGGAAAGCAGCAATGCGACTGCCACCGAAGAGTTCACAAGCAGAGATACACATAACAGGGGGGGATCGCTTAGCACCTTTAGCAAGGGCAGAATACCTCATAGCTTCATATATCTGTTGAGGGAACTGAACTTCAATGGCTTCATCGAGCTTCTGATTGATCTGCGCCATTAGAGAAGTCCAATATGTCTTCAAATCAAAGTGAACAGCTTTTGATCGGATGGAAACCGAAGAAGGAGAAGGAGCAGCCATGGAGCAGCGAATTGGAAGGACAAGATTCAGAGACTTTTGGAAACGCCCGATGTTTAAAGAGGGCATTGTCGCAATTGTAAAAGGAGCCATATTTAACTCTACAAGAAAAAAAGGAACAAAAATATCATCAAATGCATTAAAATTGCATAGTAAATCACTTAAACAATATCTAATGTAATCCCTACTAATAATTGATCATTTCAAAGTAGTAAATCACATGATGCTATTTGTAACTTCAATATTCGTTCAAATTAAAGACATGCATTTCATCAAACAATTAGTGGGCATGAAAAAACAAATCATATCTAACAATAGGAATTCGGTGATTCTAAATTCAGACACAAACAAACACCAATTCACTAAGAACTGCAACATTTCAGCAATATAGAATCATGTTAAAGAGAAACCATTTCCATTTAGATTCAAATAATTAAACACCTATCACCTCAAAATTCGAAATTGCACATATTAGTGTTCAGAATAAAAGGGGGGAAGCAATAATTGAATCATAACACACCGTGAGAAGAAAATACAATGAAGTAGAGAGAAAGAGAGAGTTGAGTTGAATGAGAGATTGATTACCGATATGAAAAAGGAGTTGTGGTGATAAGGTGGTAGTGTCAAATGGCCTGACTGTACTGAGTTAGGCATTGGTGCTTTTCGTTTTCTAGGTGATAACAACAGATAATGTCAAGTTAAAATTATATTTTAGATAGATAGATATATGCTTTACTCAAGCAAACATTTACTTTCCATGTAGTGGGGCTACTTTTTACGCCGTTTTTGTTGTTAAGTAGAATGGAAGATGTTTTAATCAAGTTGTTTGAGTTTCGGTGGCAAGGAGCTCTTTCTAAGGACGTTTTTGGAGAATACAGGTTCGACTTTCACGAGGAACAACGTCTGGCCAGTGCGCATGCCTCTACGGATGAGCCGAATTAGTCGTCTACCATTGGTGGTTTGAAAATCGGTGTGAAAGCCAAAAAAAAAAGAATGGAAGATGTTCAAGTCTATTAAATTCAAAGTAAGACACTTTTAGATAGTAGTCACGAGAGATGCCAACAAAAAAAAGGACATAAATAAAAAAAGAAAAGGCACAACACTAAAACACGTAGAGAAACTTCTCTTCTACGTATGCAATCTCATTCTCTTATCCCTAAAGTGCCTTCCCCCTCCACTCTTGGTGATTTTCGTCTCATCTCCCTTTTGGGGTCCCTTTATAAGTTGCTAGCTAAGGTGTTGCTGGATGGGCTTGCCCCTGATATGGATAAACTCATCTCTTCAAACCAATCGACTTTTATTAAGGGTCGCCAGCTTGTGGATGGGGTGGTTGCGGTCAATGAAATCATCGATTTTGCGAGAAAGGCGAGGAAGGATTGCCTCATTTTCAAAGTTGATTTTGAAAAGGCCTATGACTCGGTTAGCTGGAGTTTTCTTGAGTATATGATGCAGAGGTTAGGTTTTAGTGTCAGGTGGTGTAGGTGGATCCGTGCTTGCGTTTGTTGTGGTAATCAGTCGGTGCTTGTGAATGGGTGTCCGACGGAGGAGATTAATATTCATAGAGGCTTGAAGTGGCGGGGATCCTATCTAGCTCCTTTTCTTTTTTTGTTGGTGGTTGAGGGCCTCAGTGGTTTAGTTCGTTCGGCTGAAACGCGTGGTCTTTACCAAGGTATTAAGGTGGGGAACTCGGGTCTCTCAATTTCTCACCTCCGGATGATACCTTATTCTTGGGGGCAGCTTCTATGCAAAATTTGTGGTCTCTTAAAACTATCCTTCATTGCTTTGAGCTTGCTTCGGGTCTCAAGGTTAATTTCGCTAAGAGTTCTGTGATGGGGTGAATGTTGGGGATGAGTTTCTCGGTTTGGCCGAGCGTTTCCTCTACTGTAGAGTTGGTTGTGTTCCTTTTATGTATCTAGGGTTACCTGTTGGTGCTAACCCCCGCCTTGAGAAGACCTGGCAACCGCTTCTTCAGCTGTTGACCAGTAGGTTGGGTTCTTGGGGGAACATGTATGTTAATCTTGGGGGTAGAGTCGTCATCCTTAAATTTGTCCTTAATGGGATCCCCATCTTTTATATGTCTGTCATGAAGATGTTTGTTAAGGTTTGGAAGTAGATTGTCCGCCTTCAGAGGGACTTCCTTTGGGGAGAGGTTAATCGGAGTAGGAGTATCCCTTGGGTCTCTTGGGCGGTTGTTTGTAAGCCTAAGCGTGGGGTGCTTGGGTCTCTTTAAAATTTTCAATCATCACTTTTGGTCCCTATTTTTAAGCCAAATTATGTGTAGTGTTTGCATTTTTCAATGAAAATTGTGCAGAAATGTGTAGAATATTGTAAAAATCTGTCCAAAATTTTTTAGAATTTTTTAACAAAACATGAATTTTTAACCACAAAAAATATAAAAACTCATATTTAGTTCATGTTTTGGTAAAAAAAATCTAATTTTTGTTGGGAAAGATTATTATAATATTAAAAACTGTTATGGAAAATTTTATTCAAAAATATGAATTCTACATACGAGTTACTTATAAAGAGGGACCAAATGTGAAAATAGAAAACTTTTGGACGACTAAAAGTCGAAGACATTTTTTAGAGGAACTAAAATAAAAAGTTGGTATATTTATAGGGACCAATAACATATTTAACCCTAAATTCATATACGAATTCAATATCGCTTAAAAAAATGAATCTGAAAAAAAATCACAATATCAAGTTAATAATATAAAATGATAAAATATCTAAAAATAATGTGATAAAATAAGAGTGATTGAAATAGTCATGTCTCGATATCTACAACGTTGAAGATCTAATAATTTGATTAAATATTTAACATATTGAAGTTGATCTGTCTGAACCAAACAAACATTGTACAAGACAAAAATCAGACAACGCCGCACCAAAATGATGAACAAAACAACGCCACACTGAGACAACAAAATTATGAAAAATACAAAAGAAAAATTAAGATCTATGTTAAAACCACTTATTCAGATTGAAAGATGGGGGAGATGAAGAGTGTTGACTCTGGGTAAAAACTGACTGAAAATCACCCCCGAAGACAAAAACTAAAGGGGAGAACTTACATAGATAAATTAGAACTGACTGTGTTTGAGACATCAATTATTTTATAGATAAAAAGTAGGGTTCATTTGATTATTTGATTAGATCTAGATAAAGTAGTTCTAATTTGACCGGTTCATTTGCTCCAAATCATCAATTACATATAAAGAAAGTAAAATCTTACTACAGTTCATTTGATTAGTCTAATAGTAAAAGTAAGATGATTATAGATAAAATGGAGAACAAAGAGAGATAAACTAGAACCAACTGCGTTTGAGTCATCAATTGCTTTATATGCTATTAAACTAGATATGGCAACAAAACCCGCCCAGCTCAGACCCGCCCGCCCCCACCCAAAATTTAACTGGAAAAGCCGATTTAACCAGGTGTGGGTGTGGGGGGAAATTTGGGTTTTTAGTACAGGGGCGGGGGATGCTTATACCCGCACCCACCCGCCCCGCACCCGCTTTTTGAACTTTACTTTATTAAATTTTAAATCTTACTTCCATTAGCATCAACCTATTTGAATATATTATTACTCTTTAAAAACATGTTTATTATAATTATTTTGCTCTTTTGAAAAAAGTTTATTAGATGTTTAATTATTAATATAATTATTGTTTTTTGTTGCTATGAAAAAATAAAAAAATATGCATTTTTTAAATATTTAAAAAAAAATAGAGTTTTCGCGGATGGGGGCAGGGCCAGGAAACTCGTCCCCGTTGGAGGCAGGGTTGGATGTTCAATTTTTACCCCAATATAGTTTAGGGACGGAGGCGTGTGCGTGAAAATGGGGGGCGGGGACAAGGATGCTTAAACCCGCCCCACCCCTACCCCGTTGCCATGATAATTTGGAGTTCGCAAAATAGAGATTGATTTATTTTTTCTTTTATATTAAAAGTAAAGTTTGATTAAAAATTATTTTATTTGAATTAGGATCATCTCGATTTGTTTTTAATTGAATCTCATTAACCACTCAAGTTTAATTAGATTTTATATAGGGTAATGCCAGTAAACATCAATCTAGAAATTAAAAGGTATGCGTCAGCACCTAATACCTTTTTAGTTGGAAATAGTACCCATTTTTTCTTTATTAAAAAAAAAATCAAAGCAAATGTATATGATTGTAATTTGAACTTTAATTATTAAAAAAGAAAAAAAATCACTCTCTCTTTCCTGTTGTTTCATCTATTCCAACCATCCTCCTCCTTCACATGGTGATCTTTCTGTGCCCTTCCTTGCTAAATTGTTGTGGCCACCACTATCAAATAGTAGCCAAATACCTAGAAAATAGTGAGTCAAATGACGAGTACTGGTTGTATATGAATGACACATGACCACAACACATTGATGAAGAAAAAAAACTATTGCGCATATGTAGATGCATAGTTTTAAAACTCGGCGCTAACCGGTCGGCCGAACCGGTCCGACCGCAAACCAGTGGATATACCGAGTCGAGTTGTATTTTGGATCGATTGTGCAATTAGACCGGTGAAAATCAGTAAGACTCGCTGAAAACCGGACAAAACAGATTTAATAAATATTTATTCTAGAATTTGAAAAAATTGCAGCATGTGGGAATCAAACCATGTACTTCAAAATTCATAACAAGGAACTTGACCACTGCACCATCTTGTCGTTGGTATCAAGTTATGAATCAAACTATATATATTATACATCTGCATTTTTTCCTTCAAATTAACATATAATTTTTTTTCTTGAAAAAGAATACATCAATTTTTTAAAAGGAAAAAGAGCACATCATTATTAAATATAATATAATATAAATTTTGTCAAAATAGTAATATACAAATCAAATCAATTTTTTTTGAAAATATACATATTAATATTAATATTCACATATACACTACCAGAAAAATAATAATATAACATATATGCAGAACAAAATTTACTTTCTCTCAACAAAATATAACTATAAATATTGAAATCTATATTACACGTCGTTTTCAAAATGTCGAGTCATCGATTCAATCCGGTTTAATATAGTTAAATACTCACACAAATTCAACCTTAAGACTGAGTGATCTACCCGAGTTATCCGGTTTAATCCGGTTCAGTCATGCGGTTCAACCAGTGAGTCAGTGGTTCGACCATTGACTCGGTGACCCGGTACACCCGCCGAGTCGATGACCGAGCCGAATTTTAAAACTATGTGTAGATGGATAGAAACGTAACCTTAAGGAAATGCATATTTAAAGTTGCAAACTATGCGTTTAAAGATACTTGAATAAAGATTGGGAACATATTGTCTCCTGTGTGTTTGTGACAAATCTAAACTCTTCATTTATTTTAATGGTAGATCAATAGATAAGATTAATAACACATAAATGGCTTGTGGTTTTGGCATCCATCAGTTCTTTCTGGCTATATTCAGTTTTCCCATTTTTTCCTCAAACAAACCCATCGCAATCCTACTTGTTCACATGATCCATCCCTACGATTTGAAACTCCATGATTATGATCTCCACACCGGCACCGTTAGCAACCGTGATTCACAAGGGGAGAACAGTGACACGCAACGGGAGAGAAGGTGTGGTTGAAGTAGCGGCAACCCATGTCTAGTTCCAAATGAAATGTATGGGGAAGTGCGGCAGTGGGGCAGTGCGGCAACACTTGTTGATGTAAATAGTTTGGATACAATGACGATTAATGTAGTTTACGAAAAAACAGTTTATGAAGACATATTTATTTACATAAGCTGTTTTGCATAAGTTCTAAAATAAGTTAATCCAAACAGTGTGTTAGAGTGGGCAATTAATTTTCTTCATCAAGGATACTCTTCTACTCAAACTGATTGAATCTTTATAGAGAACCTTTATAATATACTCTATGATGATTCGAAAACCATTACGTCAACTCTTGGAAAGCCAATCAAATTGCAAATAGACTAGCCAAATATGGAATGTGATTGGGTTCTAGTCCTAGGATCTTTGAATTTCCTCCAAGATTAAGGCTCTGTTTGGATGATCAAAGAAAGTATAAGGAAAGAAAGAGTAAGGAAAGAAAAAGAATAGAAAGTGAGGGGATTGTTTTGGTTGTTTGGTATAAAAAAAAGTGGAATAGAAAATTGAAGGAAAGAAAGACCCATATTTATTAATTGACATAAATACCCTTTAAGATGATATATATAAAACATAAAGATGTGTTTACCCTTTCAAAGGAAAAAGAAATTGTTGCCATAGACAGAAAAAAAAAATGAAACAGTGAGTTGAAAAAATAAAGAGGGTTGTATATTATCCTATAAAAAAAAATAGTAAAAAGTAAATAAAAAACAAATCAGTTGTGGACGTTTTAGACTTTTCAATCAAATATGCTTGTTTTTCAAACTTTCCGTCCATATTAGTGAGGAAAGGTTTTTAGGTGAGGGTCCCACATTCCTTTCTTTCCTTTGTCATAGTTCCCTTGAACCAAACTGTAGAACAATTCTTGGTTCCCGTGCTTTCCATCCACTACCAATCTTTCCTTCCTCAATCTTGCTAACCAAACATAACCTAAGAGATGTTATAAGAGATAAGGGAATATTGTGCTCATTTGTCTGACGCAGGGTTATTCCACCTTTGAAATTTGTGATCCGTGAATAATTTTTTGTTGCTCTAAAATTAAGTGTTTGTGGAATCCGAATTAAAGGGATGTGTTAGTGTTAATTCAGATTTAGTAGAGTTGATTAATTAGTTTGGATTAGTTAAGTGGTCGTTAGAGGTGGTTACACATGGTAGCTAGTTAGTTAAATTTGTGCGTAACTTGGTGCTCTTCAATATGATGCTGAAGACTGATATAAATACACGTGTATGTGTGTTTGATTTGTACTCATATATCATAACCATCAATAATACAAAGTTTATTCTAAATGTTCTCTCAATGAGTGGTTATGCAAGTGTTGGGTCGTCATCAATTAAAGTTGCAACAATAATATATGAAAGTTGATTTCATATATAATATTATTTGATGAAGGATACTTCATTTTCAAATATAATAATCATCAATCATGCATGATTTACATTTTTATAATAATTAATTCTACCCTGACTTGACGATTTGTTTTCTTTATTTATTTATACAACATCAAAATTAAACTGTTCATATGGACCATATGCATCGAGTAATTTCACTTTTCCAGTTGTGCAAATGGATAATGAATGATTGGCCCTATCGACACTCCATGTTGATTGTTTGAATCTTACAATCATCTTAATTCCACTTCAAGTAACATATATAAAAAGGTCATTAGAGTGTCTTATCAAAATCACCCCAAAGGCTCAAACCTTTCCCAACTCCGAAATCACCATGTCCCTTCTAGTTGTATTCATAGCTACCATAACCCAATGTTTGGTTTATTCCTCTGCAGAGCTTCAGTCGTTTGAACATGCACCTAAACCAGATGGGTCTCTAAGCTTCTTGGTGATTGGAGATTGGGGAAGAAGAGGAGGTTACAACCAATCTCAAGTTGCATTGCAGGTAATGTATGAATATGGACTATATGGATTAATTTGGTGACCTTAATAGTATATATACATGATCTTAACTTATAATAATGGCCACCGCATTTTCTATAGGATCTCCAAACTTCAACAGAAAATTGTTAAAGCAAATATATAATGAAGTTTCCCTTAACATGTTTTTCTTGCTATTCAAAGTGGGTGCTTAATAGTGCTTACTATTGTATATTATATTCTCTCCTCTTAGTACAACTTATTTATTTTGATTCTTAAAAAAAAGGATGATTACGTACAAATTTTATCAACAAATTCATAATAATATTCAAATATATACTAAAATTGCCAATAATCATAATTTTGTTTATCAGGTGCACTAAAAAAAAAGAATTGTATAACATTTTTTATGAATAAAAATGTTTTACTTTGAAATTTAACTAATGAGTTTAATATATCTGAAAGAGATAATTATGACTAAGAGTATCAACGATAAACACCTCTATTTAATTGGGTGTCTATATAGGCATGCATGTACACATTACTTATTTTATAAACTTTTTATTTAACACTTAATAAGTAGGACGCACAAAATATTTAATAATTTTTTTTGAAACAAAATATTAAATAGGACTCAAAAAAAAAGTTTCTTCTATAGAAACTTATCTCTATAAACACCCAAAGTTTAACTATATAAAGGAGGTGCATATTTTCTTTCAAAAAAAAGGAGGTGCATATTTAGTTCGGTTCTAAATAGACCAAATAGTTCTCTAAAAAAAAAAGGGACCAACAGTACGCATTTTTTATGCTTTAAAATAAAGTTGTTTGGTTGAGAAAAAGCGATAGAATAAAAAATTGCATATAAGTTATAAGCAGCAAAAGATAAATAATTAAAGGTGCTAGTGTATATCTCTACAATGCTGTCTTTAAGTGGTTCAGTTCTTATTTGGACCGAAACATCTAAGGTGGTCATCATGAGTAATTATTTTATGGGTCTCGTTGCCTCGAGACACTCTTTAAGCATTCTAAATTTAGTAATTATTCTTTTAAAAAATCAATTATTACAATTTCCAATGCATTCAATACATAACTTTTCATTAAATATTTACCATTTAAAGTACTTAAAGATTGCCCGGAACACTCGTTAACATTTTCTTTATTTTATTGTGAATTGAAAAGGCATGAGTTATGAACTTATATAAATTATTCTGCTTAAACTTATCTAGAAGATTTGGAAGGATTGTTTCCGTAAATATAATTCAAATTTAAATGATAAAAATATTGTAGGGACATTTAATAGGTAAAGATGTATGCCCTCTAATTACTGTTATAAACAAAAATCAACATTTTATATGCATTTATTAAATAATGTATATAGTCTATAATAAAGACCATATACATCATTAGTTGAATGAATATAAAATGTTGATTTTTGTTTAATAGTGACCGAAGGGTGTAATTTGTTTTTTTTAAAGAATGTATAGTAATGATGTAGTTTTTTTTTTTTAAAGAAGTAATGATGTAGGTTGAATATGCAATTCTCCACTATTAAAAATTGGGTTTTGTTGTTTAAAAAAAAATAAAATATTGGGTCTTGTTAACTGGTGACTTGTGGTACTAGTTAAGGAAATAAAAAAAGAAATGTTTGCATTGAAAACATCATTCTTTATACTTTTTAAACTTCGACTACACAAGTTCCAAGATACTTATACTATATTTGGTTTCCTTAACTAGTACGCCTGGGACACTAGTTAACATTTTTCATAAATATTTAGTGCGTAAGCTTGGTGAAAATAGATGAGACTATTTGATAGGAGTCCATGACTTGGCGTACCTAAAGTTTGACTTGATATAACTCGTTTAGTAAAATGATTAGACTTAGGCTTTTTAAAATAATTGTTTATTTTTTGTCATTAAAAAAACTTATTTATTTAAATAGGTCAGGGTTAGCCTCTCTAAAAATCTAACAAAAATTGTCACTATAAAAAATTGTTACAGCAAGAAATTGAACTCCTAAACAATTCATTATTTGATGGAGTTTATTAACCACTTAAATTTAATTATTTCGTTCAACTAACTGAATATCCTTTGATATTCCAAATTTGAATATAGATAAAACATTTGCTTGATAAAATATTATACACTTAATTCCATTGCGACAAAACAAAATTACTATGCATAAATTTGTTTAACAAGCAAAACATATTTAAAAAAAAACAAACTTAAAGGGTATCCCAATACAAGTACAGAGAAGAATGCAATTTTAAGAAGTTATTATAATTTTTTTTTCTTTTTTCGGTCAAGTAACCTAAGTAACCTAATCGTTAGAATTTTCATTTTATAAAAAATAAATGTAACGTTCGAGGTTTGAACCTTGCCTCTGCATATATTATACAATGTCTTACCAATTGCGTTAAACTCATAAACATACATTTTTCTTCGATATATCATATTGTAACTCATTTTTATGTGTTGTATTCGTTGTATTTTAACATTTTTTGTGTTAAGAACACAAAATCCACTCTTTTTGTCGCATTGGGGTATATCATTGATGAGGAATCTGAAGCCCATCTCTGGAAATAATGTTGAGTTTCCCATGTGTCTATTCTTGTCTTGACTCTAATTAATTTATCTTGTTTTACTACTAGATGGGTTATATTGGAGAACAATTGGACATCGATTTTGTGATTTCCACAGGCGACAATTTTTATGACAATGGCTTGAAAGGCATAGATGATACATCCTTTCACCATTCATTCACCAAAATCTACACTGCTCCAAGCTTGCAGAAGCAATGGTACAATGGTATGAAACTTAGACCCTACTAAACCAGCTTATAAGATTCCAAAAATGAGGAATGTCCCACTTATAAACATATTTTTAATCCTTATCTTATTAAATGTGAAACTTGTATCACTCATACATACTCACTCGCCTAAGACTAGATATCTAGAGTGTGATTCGAGTGACCCGATAATAAGATTTTATAGCAGATAATTTAATGAATCTTGAATAGACTTTGATACTATTTAGAATTTGAATTGAGTTTAACACAACCTAACAAAATCGGTTTGTAAGGTGAAGAATGTCCATACTTATAAAAATATTTACCGGTGGCCTCATCTCATCAAATGTGAGACTAATAACATGGCAAGATGCCCCAGTGTCTAAAATTTAGTAGACTTGATCTACATAATTAAAATCTTTAATTTCAATTACTGGAGCGATTTTTTTATAAATCAAATGAAAAAAAATTAAAAGCAGACAAAGATACACTTAAGCAGAATTTGAAGGATTGATTAATTTCACATGTTTTTTTTTTAAAAAAAAAACTATTGAAGATGTAATTATAACATAGTTGGTCTCTACACAACCTTATTGGTTCTGCAGTTTTAGGAAACCATGACTATAGAGGCAATGTTGAGGCACAGCTGAGTCCTGTTCTTACAAATCTTGACAATAGATGGTTTTGCTCAAGATCCTATGTGGTCAATGCAGGTGAAAAGAATTTTTATTTTTTCCCTCATATTAATTTTGATCATATATGACATGCAATTACTAATGAAATCATATCTTGTGTTTCAGAATTTGTAGAGTTTTTCTTTGTAGATACTACGCCGTTTGTGGACAAATATTTTACAGAACCTGAGGACCATGTTTATGATTGGAGAGGCACATGGCCTAGAAAACAATACATTTCCAACCTCCTCAAGGTTCAAACCACTTATCATTGATATCATAGGAATAATAATATAAAACTATGGCGTAACTCTAGAAAAATCATAAAAAAAAAAACAGACCATGTTAGGCTTTATGTTTTTATGTTATTAATTTATTATTTATATTTATGGCCTATGGGCATCTTCAATAGGATTTGGATTTGGCTTTAAAACAATCAAATGCAAAGTGGAAGATTGTGGTAGGTCACCATACAATTAGAAGTGCTGGTCATCACGGTGATACCGAAGAGCTTGTGAACCAACTTCTCCCAATTCTTGAGGTAATTAAGATGCATTCTCCCAATACATTTAAAATTGTTTACAAAATATATTCTCAATTACAATTTTAAACATTTAAATTTAACTGTTTAAAACTATTGTAATACAACTCTAAATGGCTTTTATGTTGATTTTTGATCAAATTTTTCCTCTAGTAAGAAAGGTATATGTTATCACTCTTCTATTATAAAACACCACTTAAAGCGACAAAAGAACATATCATCTTAATTTTTTATTGACAAATGCACATAAGTTACAATTTAAGCGTTTGCAAATGGTATAAGAGCAAACATCTCCGAATACGATGTGGCTCAAAGACGAACCAATTAAATTAGGTCGACTTATCACACTCAATTAATTAACGAGGACGCAGAGTGGTTGCTGGTGCAAAAATGTGTAACACAAAAAATCAATTAATGAGCAACACATTTTTGCACCACATTTAAGATTAATTAACGAGACCATATAATATAATGAAGACTTAAAAGATTCAATTATTACTATTACTATTGAAATAATAGTGAACTATCTAAGATAACAAAAAGAAGAGATCCCAAAAAATTTCATATATTTATTATGTTTTGCATTCTGATATTTTATGATTGAATTTCAGGCAAACAACGTTGATCTTTTCATGAATGGACACGATCACTGCCTACAACACATAAGCAGTCTTAACAGGTTCGTTGATACTCAAGTGATATGCATATGATAACAAAACAAATTGAGATTAACCCTTTAATCTGTATACATGTTTCATTTCAGTCCAATTCAATTTTTGACTAGTGGTGGAGGGTCAAAGGCATGGGGAGGTGATGTGAGCTGGTTGAATCAAGAAGAGATGAAATTCTATTACGATGGTCAAGGATTCATGTCTGTCCATGTTATTGAAACTGAACTCAATATAGCATTCTACGATGTCTTTGGCAATGTTTTACACAAATGGAACATCTCTAAGCAGCTCCACTCAACCTTGTGAACCAGCACCATAAAAAAGCAGGGGCTTAAAAACAAGAATGAACAATTATTGTAAATTTCCTTTAATTGGAGCATTTGGTTTGGTTTTGATTTGATACTTTGCAATTAATTTATTAAAATGATGCAAGTATTTGTATGCTAGTAGTTTAACTTATTAATTGAAATAAACAACATTATTAATAATAGGTTTTGCTAGAAGCCACCCATGAAGGTGTCTTTTAGCAATCCATATCTTCCACACCTCAAGGTGTGATTTCCACTTTTTAGTTATAACTTTGCCAAAAGACACCTTTATAAAAATTAGTTGGTGTCTTTTAACAAATGCTCATAGAATAACTTGCTAAAAGACACCTTCATAAAATGTGTTTTCTAACTGAACTCATTAATAATACTATAGTTTAAGCTATTATTGGTATGCCTAGTAGTATATAGACATAGTGTTTGTGTAAATAAACGGTATGTTGAAAAGGGGTTCATTGGACCACAACATGAGTCTCTAAAGTGTTACATCTGTTCTTTTTAACGAATCTATCAAAAGGTTGAAATGCATTCACCGTTGAAAGTGCATTTTGCAGAAATGCAACATAACTCATGTGTATAGTATTATATAATTAAGTGCTGTTTTCCTTTTTTTTTTCCTTCCATAGGTGCCAGTGTATGTGATTTAACAACACATTGATTGGTTTACCTAGTACAATTAGTACTATCAAATGCTCTATATAGCCTGCTTAGCTTCTCAATTTAAAGGCAATTGGTCTAATCATCAATTTTAGAGAGCCAGTGTATATTCATCAATTTTAGAGTTCAAAATTCTGAAGTTTTTTATACACGTTAAATGTCACCCTTTTGGTCTAATCATCAAATAAGACAATTGGATTAAACATCCTTCTCCTTGAATTAAATAAAACACTGATTATAAGGAGATTATCTTGGTTCTTACGAGGTTTTGCTCATAATTTGTGTTTTTTTTATTGCTTAAGCTAAACTTACTGCAGTCATGCTTTCCTATTGAAATTGTTCGCCATAGAGGTTAGACCCCCCTTGACTTGGGTGTGATTCTATCATGGTTATCGAAGATTTTAGTAGCATCTCCATTGGAGGTGTCAATAGAGTCCCAAATTTCAAAGTCCACTCAAAAATTATTTGGGATCAAGGCCACTATAAAATCTATTTATTTGTGGGTCTAAAAAAAATTTTTTAGGTAATTTTTTTTTTTTACGGTAAAAAGTTTTTTTTCGGTAAATTTTATTTTAAAAATAGAAATTTTGGGGCTTGAGGCCTTTTGATTTTTTTATTTGTGGGCTTGCATAAATGTGAGTCTTTTAATCTTCTGAATTTTCAAAGCCCCTTAATATGTGGGTTGTGGCCAAAACTTCAAGGCCCCATAATATTGACATCTCTAATCTCCATTGTACCTCGGCAACTACAAATAAATGGATGACTTATTTGTCCATTATTAGAGGTTTTAGATTCATAATTTCCCATATCTACATAGAAGGTAACACTTGACCGGACAACTTGACAAATGATGGTTTTTATGTGACTGAACTCACATAATATGCCAAATTGCATTAAAGATGATTTTATGAATCTTCAATGAGAAATGCTTAATCTCTCGAAAAATTTTACCACGAATCGGTCGCGACGTGTATTCCATTTATCACTACTTATTTGACTTTAACATTTTCCACCAACTCTCCTTGATTTCTGCTGAATACTGATTTGTCATTGGTTAATTTTATTATCGTGATCCTTTCGTGGTGAATTAATTCGCTTAATATAACACTTCTCATCTTCAATTTCTTGGTAAATTTAAAAATTTCACATCTGACTATAAAATACATTTAAAAAAGATTTATATTTTCATTAATAAAAAACCATTACACTTGAGGGATGGGATATGAAAGGTTTATAACAAAAACCATTACACTCGAGGGATGGGATATGAAAGGTTTATAACTCATATGGATTACACTAGCTAGTATGGATATAGAATATGCTTTCCTTTTTAAGAGAGCAATGCTTCTTTTAGTGATGACTTATTTTTTTTAATAAAAAGTATGTGTATATATAAACAAAGGGATATGAAAGCGTACTGTAGTTTCTTTCTTCTTTTTGAATTTTGACAGTTTCTTTTTAGTATACGAAAGGACAATTGCTTCTCTGTAGTCCATTTTCCAGGTATTGCAATTGCATAATATTTCAAGCACAAACAATTTAATCTTATCGTCCCATCTTTCTGGATTGCGCCTTAAATAAATTATCTTTCTTCAAAAGTTGTTTTTAATAACAGAGCCAGTTTTTCAAAAAAATAAAAAATACTATGACAGAGTCAGTGGTGGCAGTATTATAAATACAAAATCCAAAAACAGTGGAAGTCCAGCCAGAGAGACGCCGGCACAAAATTGAGATTGGTTCTTACTTGTATTATTTGTATTACTATTATTTTTGTATTGGCAATATATTATGTTATTTTTCTAATTAAATGCATTTAGTCGAGTAAAAACAAGAGTTGAATCCAATGAAAGGGTTTAGACACACAATATAGTGAATCAATATTTGAATCTCGACTAGAGATGCGGAAGCACAACGATGGATCCGATAGACTCTGATGCCATGTAACGAATATCGAGGCTTAACCCATCCTTACAAAACTGACTTGTACGGTGAAGAGTGTTTGCTCTTTATAAACTCTTCTCAAGAATCCTATCTATCTATCCGATGTGGGACTAAATCCCCTAGAGTGTTGGCCGCTAACAGGTTTAAGTTGAATCTTTATTGATCAGATCAACTTACATTAACGGTGTTAAGTTATTCTTATAATACACAATATTCTAATATTGAAAGTAGAGTTCAAACTCCAATCTTTGTAAGATTAATCTTTTAAAAAAAATACAACCAACTTATATTGACACAACTATGTTTATTCTTATCAAAAACTAAAAGCGTAGATCATTTTGTCAAAAGAAAAAGAAAAAAGAAAGCGTAGGTGAAAGAATCAGTTAAAATTTAAAACTGTACGGATAAATGGCGCCAGGTAGATAATATTAAAAATAAACATGTGACCTAGAAAAAATATCTAACTATGCATCCATTGTGTCTGCATATTATTGGTGTTCGTTTTTATTTTTAATCATTTCATTCTAAGTTCACACTTTGATATTAATTAGTCTCTAGTCAAGTTTATTTATCATGTACTCGTCTTCATTATTTGGATGAAGGGACAAAAATTTATGATTCCAGATTTGAAGGAACAAACCTATGAAAATAATATACGATCAGTAAATGATTTGATTAATAAAGAAAAGAAAGTAGAAATTGATTAATGATTATGATTATGATAAGTGACTTTGGGGTTGCACTTGTAATGGTTGATTATCATAATGAAGTAAAACATATAAAACAACAATTATATCATCTTGGATTTCTTTCTCTTTCACTGTACTTGTAAATGAGTCAAGTGTCTACAATTGCCTACTTAGTTTCACGATGTTTAAACAAAATAGCTAAGTCAATGCACTTAACACTATTTTACAGTTATAACCTTCGAATGTCTTCGGTAAATCCGTAACAATAGAAGTTTTGAGTGAGCGTCAAACTCTTGTCACAAAAGCGGTAATAGAATATGTTAAAAACTATTACATATTGAACGATAAAAAATAGGTCAAGCCCCAAAGCTATGGTTAATAGTCATTGAGACCTAAATCAGTTTATGAACAATTACAAATGCATAAAAAACATTAAGAATAATTTGTAATCGAAAAAAACTAAGCAATGCATTTGTATTCAAAGAAAACTCAACAGATTACAAGTTTTAACCGGTTACAAAGAAGCTAATCTAAATGACCTAACTTAAGAAAGTAGCTACTCATGCTATCTAAACATAAACAAATAAATATGTAAAAAAATACATTAATTAGAATCATCCTGTGATAATTATTTACCTCCGGGATGCGGGTGCTAGTAACCTTCCTAAATCATGATTACAAGCAACTCTTAGCACACATCACAGTTACTATTTCATGCTCATCCGTCGATTTAATCACAAAAACATAACTAAAACTTATAAAAAATTTATAGAATGACTCTGAATTGACTCTATGCAATGTTAAAACATTATATGACTGACTATCATCAATACCAATATTATTTGTGACAGTGATTGCTTGGAAGTCATTGAATTGTTTACTGGTCGCCGCGATCTTACCTTGCATGCTTATGCTACTTAGATCCTTCAGATTGGAGATGCTTTGTTTGGGAATGATAACACTACATTAGTGCATGTTCTTAGGGAACAAGATATGCGTGTACATTTTATGACAAAATTGAGATCACATTTGAGGTGTTGTGCTCATTTAGACCACCCTCGCCTGACATGGAGTCTCTCATACTGAGATATAAGTTTGTAACACACAAAAAAAACTACTTTGTCAATGATTAATTTTTGTCATTGAATTTGGTTAACCGTCTTTAGTGGATCTCTCCTTGACATTGATTAAGAATGAAAGTCCATTTTTACTCTGAACAATATTATGTTGGCATAGTGCAACCTATCGAATTTCAACAAATAGAAGAAAATGAGCTAAGTTGTAGTAGTGAGTTTTTTTTGTTGTTAATCTCATCTTTTAGATAATACTCACATATTTATTCAAAAAAAAAAGAAGATAATACTCACATATGTCAATTATATCACTTTTCCTATATTTAATCCAAAAATATATATCACTTTCCTATATACTTGCCTAGCTATAGTTTGTCATGGACCACACTATATAGCTAGCTTAACTCCCACTTGCATCCATGCATCTTCAACGATTTAAATTAATACGTGATATATCCTTTAATCATCAATTATCAACTAAACAAACAGAAGAATTCAAATCAGCAAGAAAAGTGTAGACCCATGTTGTGTTATTGATCAAACTCTCTTCCACTAGCTAGGACAAAAGTTCATATATTGAAATATAATTAATGTGCATCATCTTTTACGTCACATGAAAACCCTCCTCTCCTCTTCCAGCCTCTCTCTTCGCTAGAATGACTTCTTCTATATAATCCTTTCTGTTGCAAAAAATGCAGAAGTGAGCGCTAATTCTAGTCTCTCACCTTAACTTTTATAGACATCCATTATTATATATATGCCATTTCTGTATAACATGTGGCCTACATTAGTGGCTAATAAGATACTCAAGAAGCGACTAGGAAGCACCAACTTCATAGCAGATTATCCTAGTTATGATGAACCTTTGTTGAATTTTGCAGACATTGATCATAGTTCTGAAACAGTTCTTAATCATCCCAAGGACAAACACAAATACAAGTAAGAAGACAATTAAATATCCTCTGATCACTTGTACTTGGATGTTTTGTTTCTATTTTTTTTCCTCTTAACATTTCTAATATTGTTTTTGCTTATTTTCATGTAAAGGATTTTTGTTAGTACATGGAACATAGGTGGGATTGCACCAGATGAAGATTTACACGTAGATGATTTGTTGGAGGCAAAAAACAACTCCTGTGACATCTATGTACTTGGGTAATGTACCACTGATCCATGTTTTGTATAGCTACCATAGAAAAACATGTTTAGAATTGTACTTGTTTTTAAGACAAAATATATTAATAAGAGAAGTTAGGAACAATAGCAAAACACAACAGAATCCAAAACAACTGAAGCAGATACCAGAGAGCACATTACAAACACTACATTCCAGCTTCTTCTTGTTCTGATCATTATTAGTATTTATTTGTTCTGTTTAATTACAATTCAGGTTTCAAGAAATAGTGCCTCTAAAAGCTTCAAATGTGTTGGGATCAGAAAACAATGAGATTTCCAATAAATGGAATTCCATAATCAGAAAAGCTTTGAATAAGGATCATGGAGACAAAGTTCATAGTGAATCCACACATGATTATTTCCAATGTATAATTAGCAAACAAATGGTTGGAATATTCATATCTGTATGGACAAGGAGAGATATTCGTACATTCATTCAACATCCAAGTGTGTCATGCATAGGTTGTGGCATAATGAGATGTTTAGGAAACAAGGTGAGACCTATAAGGCTATAAGCCTATAACTATAAGCAACTCCTTATGATATTAATATTCATAAGTATTATTTTGCACCGTAAGCTCATCACATGTCATATATCACTGTCAACATTCGATTTGGATTGCTCGTAAGAACAATCCCACACATTCACGCAGTTACCACATCAGTAGTTGTTGTATTGAGATCAGACAATTCAGATTTCAATAAGTATTTTGATTTTTCTTTTATTTAAAATATCAAGCTTGAAATTTGGTTCATCACGGCCACTGATGTGCTTACTGCACGAGTGCGTGAAATTATTGACTACGTACAATCCAAATCCGTCAACATCAACCTTTTAAAAGAAGCCAATAGTCTAAAACCTTGCATCTCATTGGTTAACTAAAAATCTTATTTGCACACCAATTAATTTGCAGGGTTCTGCAGCCCATAGTCTAAAAACACTAAAATCATGCATCTCATTGGTTAACTAAAAATCTTATTTTTTCCACCAATTAATTTGCAGGGTTCTGTATCAGTGAGATTTCAATTACATGAAGCAAGCTTCTGCTTTGTGTGTAGCCATCTAGCTTCAGGGGGCAAAGAAGGGGATGAGAAGTGTAGGAATTCTAATGTTGCTGAAATTTTTTCTAGGACTAGCTTTCCTAGAGGTCCTTTGTTTGAATTGCCAAGAAATATTCTAGACCATGAGTAAGTAACAATAGTTTGAAACCGTCCAATTTGATTTCTAATACTACTAGTAATTCTTTTTACCCTCTTGCGTTTAATTTAATATTTATGTTCCTTTCACAATAAATCATATGAAAACAATTTGGCTGAAATAATTATTTTTCTTGTAAACAAAGAACCGTCACTAATGATCAATATTCTCCAACTTTGGTCCCCAATCCCATAGAAAAAATGCTTCCAAAATATTAATATGTTAATCTTTTCAAAGTTTGATTAACTTTGAAAAGTTGTATTTAATTAAACAAAGTGTCCTGACTGTTTTCTGTTAGTATATAATATAGTGGGCCGGTGAGTAAACAGAAAGTTACCAAAGAAAAACATTGTAATTTTTTTTTTACTTGCACTTGCATTGCATGCACTTATAAAAATATATTCAATGTTACAGTTAACCACATAATAATTGATTAATGAGACATACTCTCTCTAGCTCTCTCAACTTGTACTTAATTATATATATATATATATATATATATATATATATATATATTCTTGTATTATTTTAGCCACAAAATTAATCACATAATGTTGTGTGCAGTCATGTAATATTGCTTGGAGATTTAAATTATAGGATTTCTCTTCCAGAGGAAACGACACGCTTACTTGTAGAGAAAAAGGACTGGGATTCCTTATTAGAAAATGATCAGGTTTGTTGAAAAAGTCATCAACAATTCCTTTAAAAAAATCTCTTTAAACAAACTTATCTCTAATTTAATTGCATCCAATGGGAATGAAGCTAATGATGGAACTAATGAATGGCAACAATTTAAGAGGATGGCATGAAGGACCAATCAAATTTGCACCTACCTACAAATATTGTCCAAATTCAGATATATATTATGGTTGCTGTTGTCATGGAAAAAAGATAGAAAAGAGGAGAGCACCAGCTTGGTAAGAAATTCACAATATAAAATTCATTTTTATATATGCTCCCATGTACTAATACGTCGACATTGATAATAATTTAAGAAAATGATATCATTTAAATGTAATTATACGAGTCAGTGTCGTGTTGGTGTACATCGACACATGTAGAACAATGTTGCGAAATATAAGTGCTACATAGCACATAAAATTCAGTCAGGTTGGTCACTTTATACTACACACTTTTAACATGGTTAATTTATTTTTTTATTTTTTTCAGTTTAAAAATTAACATTTACAATTGTATGATTATTTAACTAATGTTTGTTATTCTTAATATTTAGGTGTGATCGAATTGTATGGTATGGCAAGGGTTTGAAGCAACTTGAGTACACAAGGATTGAATCAAGACTATCAGATCATAGGCCTGTTAGGGCAATTTTTACTGCAGAAATAAGGGTTTTACCCGAGGTTAACAACTTACAGAGTTTGTCTCTGTCAGAAAGATTTGAGCAAATTAAAACTCCTTTTGAAGTTTCTACCACTGATGAACTTGTATGTAGAAAACAATCAAGCTTCCGGTTGTAAATTCACCATCAGTGTAATTATGGACATAAATTAATTAATGTGTATAAGCAAGAAAAGAGAATTAGAATTTGAGTGGAAGGAAAGTGGGAAAGTTGTTGCAGGGGGGACATAAAGTTTTTTGTTGCTGAGGAGTATACAGTGAAGTTGGTTGTTGTTGAATTATTTAGTAATGTTGTTATAATGTGAAAGATATTGCAATTTGAAACACTACAATCCCAAGTGAATAATTTTCTGTATTTTGCAGTTTAAAATTAAACCAGAATATAGTGCCCACTCCAAATTATTTAATCAATCTTTTCCTGTAGATTGCAACAAGAGAAACAAATAAATGGGAGGACTCAAACTCATTTATAAATTATAAGCCAATTATTGAGCTAGTTGGAAATTATATAATATGGAGACCAGGAATAAAAAGTTTTGTAAAATGGGACAATACTAGATACATCTATTTGGCAAGACAAAATTTTGAGCCTATAACTTATATGACCAAAATATATAGACTTGTAACAATTTTTCCTCACAAGCTTATAACTTACTACTAGCTTATAGTGTTTTTGAAAAATTATGTGACGTAGCTTATAGCTTAAAGCTTATAACTTCTCAATTTTTCTCTCAACTTTATTCATGTTATTTTAATTGAAAAAATTTAAATATTAATTTTTCTGGCAGCCATTCAAAAAAAATAATTTTTTTTTTCTGGCAACACTCCTTAAAAAACATAAAAAAGAGCTGTTAAAAAATGACATAAAATAGATATAACAATATTAATTTTACCACTTAATTAATGTACACAAATGAACAATAAGATTAGACTATTCCAATTTTCTCTACCATATTGTGGTTTATAATATTCGAAAATTATACATTAATTTCAACAGGGAACTTACATCACCATATCCCTGCATGAAACTTGCACAGTTAGCATTTTGTTTTAAGGATATATGCATACAAGATATTATTTTTTATAAATGCAACTTGTGAGAAGGAAATAAGCTAATGTGTGTTTTTCTGGTTAGTGGTATATGACTTGTGGCGTGCACTCCTCAAGGGCAAAATAAAATAAAATAAAAACTTCTTAATTAGAATTGTGTGATCTAACTCTCTATCTAAAAGGATCTTGAATTCTGTGATCAAATTCATCAATTGCAACTTGCTTGTTGTTAAAGACTGTAATGAGGTGAGATACTCACTTATAGGAATTCCACAGTTTTATCAATATGTGAAAGGTTTTTTCAATTTTTCTTCATATTTTACCACCCATAAAGTCTTATCTTTTCCTCCTCTTAAAATTTCCAAATGCATAGGATTAGTTAGTTTTATTAAAAATGATTATGAGTAAGTGATAAAAGGTATAATTAAAAAATTATACCTTAAAAGATCAAAACTATAGTTAAATAAAAACAAAAAAAATCAAGTAAAACTAAGCCCTAGCCCAGCCCAGCCCATTTGCTTTCTACTCTGTGCTCCATTTTTAGTGTTTGGGTAAATCATTTATTATTTGAGCGATTCAATAGTTACTTTATATTGGTATTGGTATATATGATCATAGTTGTTGTAAGATATTAGGACTCTTGTCACCCTTAATTTCATTTCTTTTCTTATAAAAATATTCTCATTCTCATAAAAAGTGACAGCCAGTCCACATATATCGGATAATAATTGGCTGTAGAAAATTTGAGACAAGAAAATAACGCAAGCATAGAAACTTCTGCTAATAATATCAAATTGACCAAATTTTATGTTACATTCTTACATGCTCTAAAACTTCATGGGTGATCCGATGATTAAGCACATCCTTGTTTTCCACTTTTTAAACATCTCACTCAAGTTCAATATTCATTGCATCTTAACAATTCACATCCTATTCCTCTCAATATCATACATTCATCACAAAAGTTAGTTAAATTACGTAATTTTAACATGGCTGACAGAGCTGAGGTTGAACGTGTTTTCAAGCGCTTTGACGTGAACGGCGACGGCAAGATCTCATTGGCAGAATTTGCTGATGCTCTCAAAGTGCTGGGATTAACTTCCCAGGAAGAAGTTCAGCGTAGAATGGCTGAGATTGATAAAGATGGTGATGGCTCTATTACACTTGAAGAGTTGGTTGAATTTCAAAGTACACATCCTAACTTGATGGTCGATATCATGAAGAAACTCTAAGCAAATTTCGCTCTTATTATATTATTATCATTATTATAAATAAACCATCCTTGTTAAATTTCTTGTTAATCATGGTTTGTGATTAACTAAGGAATTGTTAAGGAGTATTTTTGTACGGGGCTTCCTTTGGTTGTTGTGTAGGATCTGCCTCTTCCATCATTTGCTTGTTTTCTTCTTTATTTTAACGTAAGTTCCTAGTTAATTAGTCTTGCCATTGGACAATAAAAGACACTTGTTTGTCCATGTTGGTTACAGGCAAATAATATGTACAAGTCCTATTTAATTTTTTATAGACAACTATTATTATGTTAGTATATTTGTGGATTATGTTGGTTTTCAAGTATAAATTCTAAACATCTTGTCTAAAAAAAGTTTAAATTCTAGACATCATGATTAGTACTCATTCGGTTTACAAACTGAGCTACCTGCTTATACAAGTCCTATTTATAATCATAAATTATTAATTAATTGCTTAAAAAGTTTAGTATAATTTTTATATATGGTTAAAAGTTTCACATCGAATGAAATAAAACTTGAACATATATTTATAACCTTGAACAATTTTTACTTAGCATTTTTTTTCACAACATAGCTCCCATAGTTAATCCTTCTCGCTACTTTTTTTTTGTTACCAGATACTTCTATATATATTTTGTTAGGTTTTATATTTCTTCTTTCATGTTGCAGTGATTTTCTATTTTTGTAAAAAATAAAAGAATATTCTTATCTTTTATTCAAAATGCTCACGGATCCCTCGTATTTCTCAAAATTCTTTTATGAAAGTTACAATCTGATTCTATTATAACATAACTTTCATTTGTTGTATATGAGAAATCAAGTTTCAATACGTCTCATATAATATATTTCAAGTATCATCACCTTTTGTACTACAATTCTTTTTCCACACTTAACCTTTCTTCCTCAAAACTTTTAAAAAAAGTTATTACAAAATTTGAGTCTCCAATCACCCTTCTTTCATCAATAAAGACATTCTGCGCTCATTTGGTATCAACAAAAAAGTAATACATCTTTTAAACCATTCACATTTTCATTTTACTTATTTTTTTTCTTCCATTTGCATTGGAAATTAAGGATCAGACGTTAGCATATTTGATATAGGTGATCAAATCGTATCTTCTGATCAATTCAAAAATCACAAAATGACATTGTTTTTTTGCATTTCGTGCTTTGTGTATGTATTTATGTGTTTTAATTAACAGTTTTTGGCTTTATTTTATGATGTATTTATAATTATGATTGAATTTGACACATTGATCCAATCGACGGTGATTTAGGATGCATGATTATTTGTAAAAAAAAATAAAAAGGATGTATGGTTATTTTTAGACATCCCAAGAACGGTTATTTATGAAAGGCTTTTTATCTATCACTTTAAGAACATAGAAATGTGAATACAAAATTTTTAGATTGAAGATCTCATAATTTTTAGGTTTGTTGGTTCTTAAATTTAGACATTTCAATAGACAAAAAACCAACCATTAACAATATTGCTTTAGAGTTTGTTTCTGCTGCCATGAATCAAACGGTCGATACTTCCTGCTTATCGTAGCATTCAAGCTTCGTTTTCTTCTCATTTCAACCCTGGTCTCTCACTTTCAAAATAAACCGCCAATACCAGTAGCAATGCTGAAGAACCAAACTCAAAATTTCATCTCGCAACGTAGTTATTTCTTATATACTACACCTCCATGGAAACGAATCAATCATTATTCATCGTCTCGTTCAACTCATTGGTTAAGCCATTGGAAACCAATTATCGCTCCCTCTTATCACCAAGAACAAACACATTCATCTTCCAAATTCAAAAACAACAACAACAACAACAAGAATATTTCCGATCCTCGAGCAACGCACGCACGCGTCATAAAATCTCCCACCACAGACATCACAGTATTCAACATTCTCATAACACAATACTTTGACTCAAAACTCTCTCCCTACGCAATTTCCTTGTTCAACCAAATTCCTTCTCCTAACGTTGTTACGTGGACATCACTAATCACTGCCCATTGCTACACCATTCTCTCCCTCCATGATTTCCTTTCCATGCTTCGTAATTCCATTCTTCCTGTTCATCGCACTGTCGCCTTACTTTTCACCACCTGCGGCTCTCTCCAAACCCTCTCCTTTGGTCTCTCCCTGCATTCTCTCTCCCTTAAACTCTCACTCTGTAACCATCCTTTTACTGTTTCATCTCTTGTTAGTTTCTACTCTAAATGTAAACTTCCTAACGATGCATTCAAGGTGTTTGATGAAAGTCCCGACAGAGATAATGTTTCTTATTCCGCTATTGTTAATGCTTTTGCTCATAATTTTTGTTTTAAAGATGCTCTTTTGATGTTCGGTGAGATGATACGCGAGGGTTTTGATTCTACTGTTCATGGTGTTTCTGGGGCACTACGGGCTGCTGCGAAGCTTGCTGCGTTGGAGCAGTGTAGGATTATTCATGCACATGCTGTTGTTATTGGGATGGATTCTAATGTTGTGGTTAGTACCGCTCTTGTTGATGGGTATGGTAAAACGGGTGTTGTTGACGATGCAAGCCAGGTTTTTGAGGATAATTTGTCTTGGATGAATGTTGTGGGTTGGAATGCTATGATGGCTGGTTATGCACAACAAGGGGATTTTCAGTCTGTTTTAAAATTGTTTGATTCTATGGAAGGTCGTGGATTTGTGCCTGATGAGTATAGTTTTTTGGCGATTATGACGTCGTTGTATAATGCCGGGATGTTTATGCATATTGATGTGTGGATGAATAGGATGAAAGTGAATTATGGGTTGAAACCGACTCTTGAGCATTATACATGTTTGGTGAGTGGAATGGCCCGTGATGGAAAATTGGAGAGTGCAGAGAGGATAGCATTGACGATGCCTTTTGAGCCAGATGCAGCGGTTTGGCGAGCTTTGCTATCTGCTTGTGCATACCATGGTGCGGTTGATAAAGCTCGGGTTATGGCTAGGAGGGTATTGGAACTAGAACCTCATGATGATTCTGCTTTTGTTATTGTTGCTAATATGTTATCGGCTGCTGGAAGGTGGGATGATGTTGCGGAGTTGAGGAAGATGATGAAAGATAAGAAGGTGAAGAAGAAAGGTGGGAGGAGTTGGATTGAAGTGCAGGGAAAAGTTCATGTTTTTATGGCAGGGGATTGGAAGCATGAGAGGTCAGGGGAGATTTATCAGAAGTTGGCAGAGCTGATGGGGGATATTGAGAAGTTAGGATATGTTCCTATTTGGGATGAGTTGTTGCATAATGTTGGGGATGGAAAGAGAAAGGAAGCTCTTTGGTTTCACAGTGAGAAGTTGGCGGTTGCGTTTGGAGTGTTGTCTGGATCTGTACCACTGGGTAAGCCATTAAGGATTGTCAAGAATTTGAGGATATGTAAAGATTGTCATGAGGCTTTTAAGTATATGACTAGAGTTTTAGAAAGGGAAATTATTGTGAGGGACGCCAACAGATACCATAGATTTCTGAATGGTGTTTGTACTTGTAGAGACATATGGTAGTAGCAAATTCTAATGACAGTAAACATGTTTGAGGCTCTTTTCCCATACAAATGATGCTGGAGAAACAGCACTATTTTACCTCATAACTGTAAGTCTTACTCGTGTTGCAGTTTCTATCATATACTTGTTTAGTTCGCCCTTTGACATTTTTTTAGTTAAAACAAATTTAAGAGCCTGTTAAATTTATTTTAGTTAAAAAATCTCTTCTTTTTAAACAAAATAATCATTTACAAGTTGTCATCTGCACAGAATTTTAAAAAGATGAGAATCTGAAGGACTTTTTTTAACTGTTTCAAAAGAGAAGGTGTTTTGTCTATTCTCTATAAAATCATTTTGATAACTTATTAAAAAAGAGAAGTGATTTTCATTTTAGTGAACAAACACAAAATAACTTCTGTTTTTTAAAAAAAAAGGCTAAATTGCATGTTCGGTCCCTTACATTTTTTATGTTTCAAGTTGGTCCACTACGTTTAAAAAATTTCAAGTTAGTCCCTTATGTTACTAACGTTAAAATAAGTTAGTCCTTTTAATCAAATTTACGATTAAAACTTCCATGTGTCTAACCGAGACGCACACATGGATAACTTTGGGGGTGCCATGTGGACGTTTTAGTTAACTCGAAATTTGACCTGAAGGACGACTTAAGCTGACATTAGTAACGCAAGAGACCAGGGGACTAATTTGAAACCTAAAATAAATGCAAGGAACCAAACATGCAATTTTGCCTTGAAGATATCTTCAAAAATTAATCTCTAATGGTCTGTTTGTTACCGATTATAAAAAAGTGATTTTGATACTCAATCTTAGAGATTAATTATTTGATATTTAAAAAAAAAAAAACAGAAGTTTTGTGTTTGTCCGCTGATATATATTTGTCAAGTGTATAAAACATTGTGTGATTAATAAAAAGTTCACATCCACGGGGATTGTAATTAATTTAGATAAAAGCAAAATTGTTCTACTTAGGCATTATATGATAAGTTGATGTTGAATTTGGATTGAAACTGAGAATTAAGTAAGATTGCAATTGATTGATTATGATTAAAAACGACCAGAACTCCAAATTCCCTCCTTTTCATTATGAAAAATGCTAAATAGTGCGCAGGGGCATTGGTTAAGCAACCAAAATAAGTAACTTTTCATAAAAAAGTGGTGTAATTATTACTTGATCAAAAGTAACAACTTATATTTCCATGACAAGATTTCTATTTATGGATTTCTTAACCAATTCCCTAGGGGTATTGGCTGTTCAGTTTTCTATCTGTAGCAATTGAGTTTCTTCTGAAAATGTTAAATTAGCAAAATAGATTAACTCCAATTCTTTAGTTCAGTAATCTCGTTTATCTAACAGTGAACCCTAATTCCTTATGAGAACTAATGTTATCTAAAACATGAACGGACACTAATTTTTCTGATCACATATTAGAAATTCTATATTCTAATAACAATTATCTAACTTGAACAATAATCCTAGTTCCGGGTTCACACTACCTATTTTCCAAGTGAATTGTTCCTAAATTCGATTCAGAATTGATCAAATAAAGAAAAGCAAGAAACACAAGAATTATTGAATAAACATAATAAACTTCAGTTGAGTAGATAATACTAAGAATCAAACATTCAAATAAATCCAAGGAGGTTGATCTATGTCCTAATTCAAAGTAAATTAGCTACTAATATTCTGAAGATTCATAGCAATAAGAGTATAGAAATTATACATGAAAGAAAGAATTGAATCCTCCAATCTTGTTCTAAGAGTTGATTCTTCAGTTTTTCTCATCGACATTGACCTAGTCATATTCCTTATGTCACCAAAAGTGAAAACTCTTAAAAGTTCTGAAGTTTTCCTTTAAATAGGTATCAAAAACATGTGCCGGTGCATTGCGCACAGGTCTTGCACTTTGCCCCCTGCTGAACAATGGTAAATATTAAATGTTTTGAGCAGTTAGTTTTATAGTTATTAGTTAGTAACTTCCCTTATTATACTTTATCTAAAAACTGATTGCAAAGGTTGTTGGTTCCAAACAGGAATTACTTAGAATTTTGCAGGTGCAAAGGTTGATAAGACTGTCAAAGTGAAATCATACCTTCATCTGGCTGTTAGCTTATATCCAAGGGTATGGAGATTTCAACGCTTGCCTCATCAGGTGCAGCAGAAAGAGAAATCATTCTCATTCTCTCATTTAGGATACAATTATTCTGAGACTTCATCTTCGCCTCTATTCCCAAGCAAAATAAAAGCACTCTCATCCAATTTGACTGCCAATACTCTATCTTTTATTAAACCATTACCACTTTGGCACCACAACATAGAAACCTTAGAATGAGAAGAATAAACCAACATGTCCCTAATCTGATTTTATATTGCTGTAATCACAATTCGGTCATCATTTTCTACAATCATGTTTCGAATACCACAGTCCAGAACAAAAAATCCGCCCCAATTGCTCATAGTTTCTGCAACCCAGCATCTTCTTGTTGCAGTTGCTATGACAGATTCTTCATAATCTCTTATAATGAAACCAAACACCGTGGAAGCACTCATTCGAGATCGCCGCACCTGTGGGCTTCTAGCACGAAGGAGATGATGGGTTTACGTTAGAAGAGCTACTAGAAAGAAAAATTGAATAAGAAGAAAAGCCACAATCATGGTAGAATTACTGAAGAACCTGAATAGCTTGCTTCATAGTCTTCTCAACAAGTACGACAATGTTTTCAAAGGTGCTATTATTTCTGGCAAGCCATAACTCGTATGTATTAGTTGCTGGAATTTTTGTTTCTTTCCTTGACCCGACAAAATTATCTTAGGTAACCAATCTGAGAAATTTTTGTCTTCAATTTCAGAGACTCTAAGCTGTAAAGGGGACGATAACAAAATTTGTTCGATTGAAATGCAATCCCTGAATGTGTGGTTGATGAAGTCCATTACACACTTACATATGGAACAAAGGAGGCAACAGGGAATGCCGCTTCATCGAAGGTTGATCTTAACTGAAATTGTCTTAATTTTTTTTCCAAAGAAGCATTTTCTGTTTGTGGGGTGTTCAATTTCTAAAGATGCTTCTAGAGATCATATTTGGAAGTGCTACTTTGGATTCTTATCCTCAATTTTTTTCCCCCAATTTCAAATCATATGGTACCCCGATTCGACAAATTAGATGTATTAGCAATTGGGATATGCAGAATTTGGTCAAGTTCAAAGGGAAGGAAAACAGATTGGATAATATCAGAATTCCAACAACGGGAGGTGTTCTAAATCAGCTCGTTAACAGTACAAATGTCCATGTTCTTAAACCGTTTTGATTAGGCAGAGTTTCTGAATCAGCTAATTAACAGTAAAAATATCCTTACACTTAGGGTCCCTCCCTATTCTTAAACCGTTTCGACTAGGCGGCCAATTTTTCAATGGAATCTTGATGTTATTTCCATTTCCAATTCTCCAAGAGGGTGCCTTTTTCAATAACCTATTCCGGACCGGGTCAAGGCCCAATCGTCTCTACTCTCTACCATGAGGCCACTATTGCAGCAAACGCCCAGTAAGGTGTTCATGTGCCAAAGCGGTTTACATAGACTGGTGAAGAGCTGCGTCGCACCGGATCCTATGTTTAGAACACCTCTAAGCCGTCCATTTGACCCAATGATCACCGTCCATTTGATCCAATGATCGCTTAGTCATCGCAACATAAGGGAAAATTTGACATATCCACGTCGAGGGTCTATAAATAGGGCGTGGCATGCTTATAGCAAATACATTCTCCCATTGCAAGGAATCACCTCAAAGCACATTGAAACCTCATTGACTTGAGTGTTTGTGTGTAGAATAGTCGGCTTGGAGGATAGAATAGTTGGAGAAAAAAAATTTGGCCTTCAGACATTTAGATTGCAAAGAGTCTCAACAAGGATTATTATTATTGCGCACTTGGCAAGATAGAGATCTTGGCATGCTTTGGAGAGGGACAATCGACTTATAACACTTGGACTCCATGTGAAGACAGGAGGCGTCGTTCGATCTTTTTTGCAGTCACAAAGTATCACAATCAAACATTGATATCATATTACAATTCTTGATAGAACTCATAGATCAGAGAAAAATATAGAAAAACGTATTGATTAAAATGAGAGGGTTGTTACACCAACATAGTACATTAAAACTTTTTTTTTTTGAACAAGTAGTACATTAAAACTTATATTGAAAATTAGACAAAGTGACATCTAACTGATCTTACTAACTTGTAACTAACTTTTATATCTTTAATAATGAATCTCAAATTTTAATCTGACAAGCAAAAACAAGCTCATTTTCAATGTTAGTTTAAGATTTTAGGACTCTCCCAGGAATATTGACATCCAAAAGTTTTTTTTTTTTTTTGTTAATATAGTTTAGCTTATAAAGATGCTGTTGCTACAAGAGATGACTTACTAAACAAACAAACATACCTTACAAAAGTTCATATTTATTTCTCCATCCGTGTCTCGGTCAACTCGAAAATATGTATACAAAAAGCTTCTCGATTTTCATTTTTTCTATAAAGGAAAGAAAGAGCATGTGGGAAAACGTGACAAGATTCTCTCGATTATTTTTCGGCATTTGGAACAAGTCTTTATTTTAGTTTAGACGAAAGAATAAAAATCCAAGTAAAAAATGACGTTAATAGCCAATGAACATCCCTATAGAGAATAATAATCTTTTACTACTAGTACACGTCATAATAATCTTTTAAAATACTAGTACACGTCAAAATTTGACTAGAACTCAACTACTTTGTTGTAGGGGACTAGAACTCAATTTATATAGTGTTAATGTAAAAAAAATATCAATACATGCTTCCAATTATAAGTATTGATACCCAATGGTAAAATGACGGACATTAGACCTAAATGTTGTATAAAAAATGGAATCGGAGGGCTGAACAAAACTAGTGGATTTTTTTTTTTTTTTTTTTACTTCAGAATTTGATATGAAACACCTGGAAATTACACATTTACTATCAACGACAGTTAATTGCCGTTCACTCCAAAAGAAAAATTAAACACTAAACGATTGTTAGCTGCCATTGAAGGGTAAATGCATAATTTTCAAGTGTTTTATAACAATTTCTGAAGTGGGAAAAACAATTTTCAAACTAATAACCTAATTTGATAGTGCAAGAGCTAGCAAAACATGCCACCCACCCATGTCGGGATGGCCCATGGCGGCTTGAACACTACCGACCATGCAAAAGCAATTGGGTTAATAGTGTTTTACTCTCTGCAATATATGTAATTTTCGGTATACCCCTGTGATTTTTTATTTTAGATTTCATCCTTGTAAAATAAATTTTCTTTCGTTTTAAGCCTTTTACTGAATTAACCACCTTAAAATGCATATAATTTTTACACAAATATTAAAAATGTCACGGTGTATTCATTTTACACCAATTGTTTTTTTTTTGAAGCAGCTAAAATAAGATATATTAATTAGAGACTTAGCCTCTCAAGCACGCCAAAGAGTAGTTAAGAAAAGTATATGTTACATCAAGTTACCAAAAAGAAAATAAGTGTTGCAACCACATAGTTGCATGCTAAGAAACACACAAAAAAAAAGAGACTAGAAACTGATTATGAGCTCCCAAAGAAAAAAGGGGATTAAGCCACCACATGTGGTAAGTAAAATCAAAATTATGATAATTTTCCTTCAGCCACCATAAAGATTGTAGCTTAATTTTATCTACAAACTGCTTGATGAAAAGTCCCTTTTTGTTGAAAAACTCTAGCATTCTTGTCACGCCAGATAATCCAAACACAAGAAAGTCATATCAAATATTACTGACTTAAAATGGGTATATATTAATCTCGATTTCACACTAGATTAAATGTACGTGCGTGAATTTTTTTTTCTTTTGAGAGATGATATGATCTTATTTGTAAAAAAGAAAAGAAGAAATATATAGTGTTATAGAGGAAAAAAAACATATACATGAAATGATGATAATTTTTATGTTAGTGCCGTTAAAAAGTAAAGTTTTTCAATTTTACAATGATACCTTTTTATTTGAGAGGACAATGATACAAATCTTGTTCTCCTAAAAAATCATATAAAGCACATCCATGGATGTTATTATATTCTTTCTGATAACTAAACGACTTACTATAAAATACTGATTATATACCATTGAAATAAAATAAAGGATAAAACATAAAGTGCATTTGTTTATTTTAGATTTTAACTTAAACTAATTTTTTTCCTTAAAAAAAAAACATAAACTAATTTTTTTCTGTAGTTATAACAAACTTAAAATAATTTTTTAACTTAAACTAATTTTTTTCCTGCAGTTATAACAAACTTAAAATAAATTAAAGATTTTTTTTTTGCTAGTTGCAAATAATTTAAATCAAGAACAACACAGAAAACATCAAAGAGAATAAATATAAATTTGTGTACTCATAATAGGTGATTGCCGGAGGTGCTCCTTCACAATTTTCAACAAATCAACAAATAAATAAAGGACTTATATATTTATAGGAAAGACACTACGAACAAATAGACTAAGATATTGTAGCTACAAGAGATGACTTTTACTAAACAAACGAATTAAGGAATCTCTAGATGTCATGTTAGGAGTTCGAGTCAAGTCGTTAATGCTAGAAAGAAAGAAGTTGCGGAAATATTCTCAATCTTTGAAATGCTTTTTTCTTAAGAGTCATTCTTTAAATGGTTATTCCTTTTTTATTGTGTTTAATTTATAGGAGAGTATAATGATTGATAGTTTATTCAAAGAAAATGTATAATGATTGATAGCATTAAAAAAAAATGAGAGAGAGAGAGAGACCACCGACTAATACACAAATTTTTTGTTATATTCAACTTATTAAGTGTTTGTTATCATTCATCTAAAAAAATGTGTCTTTCAAAAGACTTCTTTAAAAAATTGGAGAAAGATAAATAATTTTTTTTTTGAGCAAAGAAAGATAAATAATTATTACTATTAAAATTTGGGTTAAATGTATTTGGGTCTCTATAAAGATTCAAACTTTTTGTTTTAGTTCTCTTAAAAAAATTCTCCAACTCTTAGGCATTCAAAATTTGTTCATCAACACTATTGGTTACTGTTTTTATATCATATCAGATGATGTGTACCATTTATATTTTTGCGTTAAATATGTTTTTAGTCCCTACATTTTGCGCTCCTTTGATAAATAGTACCTACATTTAAGTAAATGTTTTTAAAATCCTAACATTTTATATCCGTTACCAAATTTAGTCTGTGCCGTCAATTTTCTGTCCAGTCACCAAACGGACTATTGATTTGGCAATTTTTTTTTTACCTTTAAATATGTTTTTGGTCCCTATAAAATTGAGACCTTCTAAGTTTAGTCCTTACTTAATTTTAATAGTTTTTTTTAGTCCCTATGGAAAATTTCTGCACTCAATATTAGTCCTTACTCAATCCAATTTGTTTAATTTATGCTTTAATCATGTTGCATTATAATTCTTACTTATTATATGTTTGAATATTAGGGGAGGCCATGGAAAAATCCATCCAATGTTGTTGAGAGTAGTTCTGCCAGGGGAAAGAAAGTAGTTTATGAGGCTAGTGATGTTGTGAAAAGGAAAAAACAACCTGCACCAAAGAAAAGAAAATTGATGCTGCTAAATCTGTGACAGTGATGTCTGAGGATGGTGATGCACCTCAACCTGATGTTGTAAGGGCTATTTAAGTCGCTAACTCATTACTGCACTTTATGGGTTCTTTTATTGGTTTCTGTTATGTGAACAACGACATATAATTCACTGTTATGCTTGAAAGTTTGGTTATAACATAGAACAAATGAAACCAACTTTGTTAATGTGAAGTTATTTGTAACTGAAATTATTGCAGTCTACTGTCAATGAGGCTGAAGCCATGATGCAAGGATTGAAAGCTTTACCACCAAATGTTTTTGAAGAGACAATAAGTGGATTAGTTCATGGACTAGTTTGTTGGAATCATAATGTATCCAAAGTGACCAGGTATTTCACTATCTATTAAATCTTAGTCTTATAGCATGGTAATGTTACTGCTTCATACATTCCTAATTGTTTTTATTTTGAAATATAGCCTACTGCAGTCACATATTTAACCCTATATTTTTTAATGAGTCTTTACAAGAAAATATAAAATATTATAAGAATTTCTCATTCAAAAACTTAATTTTTTTTAACAAAACATAAATTAAATATAATTTTTTAAGCCTAAAAAAATAAAAATTCATATTTAATTAATGTTTTGTTAAAATTTTAATTTTATCGGAAAGATTCTTTAAATATTCTCAACATGACTGCAAAAAAAATTCAAAATTTTGAATGAACCCATGAGTTGATTAAAAGCAGGGATCAAAAGTGGTAAAGGAAAACTTTAGGGGGACAAAAAACTGAAATAAAATGTTAGGAAGATTAAAGCTAAAAATTGAAATATTTTTAGAAATCGAATGCATATTTAGTATTTTTTTTATTTTCTTTTGCAAAATTAATATTCGACTACTTAATTTCTTGCCATTTAGATATATTGAATTAAAACATAGATTATATTTCATGCTTTATTTCGGATGGTGTATGTCTTTTATTAAAAAAAAAACATAGATTATATTTCTTGTTTGACACTTTTTTTCCTGTTGTTTGGCACAGTTTTTACCCTGTCTAAACATAACTTTTTTTGTAGTGTGTGCTATAACACATTATTGGGTGTATATAACATATTTTTACAAATTAATTTCTTACTTGTAAAATTTCTATATGTAAAAAGGTATTGTTTGCAATATGAAAAAATGAATAGTCAGTACAAATAAATTTTAAGAACTAAAATGAAAAAATGCCCTCTATAATTGATGCTCTTATTTGACAAAAGAAACAATACATAATTTCATGTTAGATCTCTCTCTCTATGCCTGCATTTTACCGACAGCTGACCGTCCAGCACCATAGCCAGGTTGTTCATCGCCGGCTCACTTCATTTGTGGATGCAGACCACTCACTTCATCGCAGCCATGCCAGCACAAATCTTTGACTTTATTTTAGAGCCACATGGTCAACATCACATCCTCGTCGAGGATTATTTAATCCAATAAGAAGTCAAATTTATTAGGGAGTAGTTTCATTTGTTGGATAAGCGAGAAGATTTTGTTACCGGGTGAAGATATTTATAACTTCTATCGAGAAAATAAATGATTTAATAGAATAAATTATTGTTGAATTAATAATGGTGATATGATATGATATAGATCTGTATACACAAAATATTTCAAGTTAGCTAATTAAAATGACCAATAAGTGTAGCTGGTTGATAAGCTCAATGAACATTGATATGTGTATGGTCGATGTTTAAATTCTGTATTCTTTATTTTTTATAATTATATTATGTGAGTCTAGTCACTAGATTATTTGACAAACGATGTCTTTTGCCAAATGTAGAATAAGCTAAATCCAGGACAATCGAGCAAATAATAAACCGCAGCGAAGGTAGTTAAATTAAGTATAGTTGGATCCTTCTCAGTCGCAAAGACACATATTTAAAGGTGTTATTTTGACTGAACTATGATGTGTACGTTCTTCTTCTTCTGATTGAAAGGTGTTACATGAATTATGTAAAATCATCCATATGTGAATAACTGTCATGCTTTGAATACTGTGATGAGGTCATTTGTTGTAAAACCTTGTGAGGTCATATATGAGTGAAGTGTTAGTTTTATCCCTAACCGATGATGATACTCTAAATATTGGGAATGGCTTATTGTCTAGGAGCCAAGTATCATACATTCTAGGGTTCACATCGACGGAAACCCTAAAACTTAGAGGGGATTGAGGAAATGAAAATCCTTTAAAATTTACTCTTAAAGAAGAATACGTAGTTCGGATACTAATTCAAAATTTCTCATTAAAATGGTATCATTGGTAAACTAAAGATACGGAAATTCATCCCCTCCGTTAGCCTCTTTATTCCACTATTTGAGTTTGTCTATGATGGGTTATCTAATTTGAAAAATATATTTCTCATTTTTGTTTTTTAATTTTCATCTAGAAGCTATTAAAAAAACATCTCCTTAATTTCTTCTGAGTTTATTTTCATCTAGACGCTTATTTTCAAACATTTCTACTATAGCAGCATAATGTGATTTTCACCGATTATCATGTAAACCTTTTAATAAAGCAAGAGAGTTTGTTTTGACTCAATAAAGGAAGTAAGTTAAAAAGTATATTTCATCAAACAGTATACCTTAATTTTTCACGTGCGTATTTTGCTTGAGTTTGAAGGCAACGTTTTTGTTTTGGTAATTAACCAATGATAATGAAGGCAAATTTTTTTTGGGGGTATTATATATATGAAGGCAACATTTGAACCAAAGATGAAGCAAATTTAACAATTTAAATAATCCAGTCAACGAACTGCTAGAAGGAGATATGTGTATATAATTAAGATAAAAAAAAGTATTTTTAGTGTTTAATAAATAATCCAGTCAAGTCAGCGAACTGCTAGAAGGAGATATGTGTATATAATTAAGATTAAAAATGAAGTTTTAGTCCTCTATTTTGAATATCAAATTTCTGGTCTTTAATTTCACCTTTTTATGAACTTTCAATGCTCATCTTATTTTTAGGTCTTTTTTAGATAACATAGATGTTTAGTGGACATACAAGTCATGTCACGTCATTAGTGAAAAATTGAGTTCGGCTCAAACATTAGTGGGTCTTGCGGTTCTATGGGTCAGTCCGACCCATACTTCAGTACTACTATTTTAAAAATAAAATTGAAATTTATATTGGTTATTCTTTTTTTACTCACACAAAACAAAAGATAAATGACAAACTCAAAATATCCGCCAAATAAAAGGTCCTTTAAATCAACATCCATATAAAATATTTATCATGTAAACAACCATAAAAACATCATCCATGCAAATATCTACAACATAAACATCCATGCAAAATAAGTATTTATTACAAATCATAACTTACTAAGTTCAACCTTGAAAATAGTCATTAGCCTAACAGTTTAAAATTGATAACAAAATATACAACCTCTTGACCTAACTCATTTGAATATCTAGTTACGCATACAATTGTTTCCCCTTTTAATTAAGTTTACATATTTAAATATAATTTTATTAATAATTTTAAAAGTTTTTATTAATACAAATTTTCAAAAACATGAAAATGTTGATAGTGTGCCGGTACAAAGTCTGATGAACTGACCTTGTCTGACACAATTTCTATAAGGGATAAATTAGTCGGGGTTAAAAGACCCGATTGTTTTTTGACTTTATTTTTGACTTTATTTTTCACAGTCCAATCCATAAAAATGTATGGACTTATGGGATGGCCCGCAAACCCGACCTAATTTTTACATCATTGGGTCTCAACACTTCTATCCGTTTTAAAAAAATTATTATTTTACAATATAAAAAATGTTCAAAAATAAGCGTCGTTTTGTTTTTCAATGTGACATTAATTAATTATTACTTTCAATTTCTACGCCTAAATTATTATTTGCACTAATTTCAATTCATTACTCTATCCAGTCAATATTATAAGTAAAACTTCATTTTTTTAGATACATTGAATAATTAATATATCTAAAAAGTAAAGTTTTGCTTATAATAGTGATTGGATGAAGTACATTCTTTTTTTTGTTTACGAGGAGAAAAAGGATGGAGTACATTCCATTATATTTATTTATGACAACGACTAACGACCAATAAATAATAAGATTAATTTTATAAAATTATAATATTCTTTAAGTTATTTACAATTTCTCTTGTCAAGAAAAGTTATTTACAATTTCTTTTAATTTGTGTGGAAATACCTAGAATAACATATTAAGTATCTGTATATATTTCTTCGTATGCAAACCAAACTGCTTTATTATGGCTATAAATGCATCATGGTTGCAAGGATGTATAAATTGTTTGTGTATGCATGTACATTTGAAAGCTCATTAATTCACTATGGCAAATCAATGGCCATCATGGCCTGGCATTGTTTAATTAGTCATAGTCAATAATAACAACATTAACTTCATGTTTTTAATAATTAATAATGTTTTTAAAGCGGGAAGAACGGGTCCAAACAGAATGTTATATTATATTTTTCATGCTACATATATAAATATCAACCCTATGTAATCGTTCATTTGCATAACAAACCAAAATCAACATGGCATCATCTCAGGTGGCTAATATCTTTGAAAGCACTCATTCAATTCTTGGTGTTATGGATGAAGTGATTAATAAACCCAAAATGGGAATACCAGAAATGTTTCTTCGCCCAGATAAAGAGCCCTCAATTCCAAGAAATGAAACCAATCCCTTGCAAACAATTCCCATTTTTGACTTTCAAACCTTGATATGTGGTGACAATACTGAACTTGACAAGTTGTTCTCAGCATGCAAAGATTGGGGTTTCTTCCAGGTTTATAAATTAGTGTTCAATTCGTGCGTGTAAAAAAGTTTTACACGCATCAAATCACATCTCAAAAAATATATATTTGAAGATTTATCTTAGAAATTGTAACATAGTGACACCATGATTGAATATATGTATAATTTTTTTTTTCTTTCACAAAGACTGTGTTGTACTTGTATTGTTAACATGTACAAATTAAGTTATTATTGTTTTTGCATTTTTATTGGATGGTGTACAAAATCATTACTGAAATTGATGCAATTATATGCAGGTGGTGAATCACGGTATTAGCTCAGAATTGCTTGAGAAACTGAAATTTGAGATTCCAAATTTTTTCAAGCTTCCTGTTGAAGAGAAAACAAAATACAAAATAAGACAGGGAGATTTTCAAGGTTATGGAGCTGTCATTAGATGTGAAGGTCAAAAACTTGATTGGGGTGACAGATTCTTCATGATCACAAATCCTATTGCAAGAAGAAAGCCACATCTTTTTCCACAACTCCCATCATCACTAAGGTATTTATCATAATTTCATCCTTAATCCTTCTCTAATCTATCTAAAATGTTAATATAATTTTAGATAAAAAAAAATTGTTCTATATGAAATGTTTATTCAACTTTGTGATTTAACCCTAATTAGATACTATATATTATATAAATAAATCTCATTTTTGTATGCATATATGAAGGGATAACTTGGAGTCATATATCTTAGAATTGAAGAAACTTGGTATGACACTTTTTGAATTATTGGGAAAAGCCATAAAGATGGATATGAAGGAAGTGGAGAATATGTTTGATGATGGAAATCAATCAATAAGGATGACATACTATCCTCCATGCCCGCAACCGGAGCTAGTCGACGGCATCAACCCTCACTCCGACGGCTCCGGCATAACCATCCTCAATCAGCTTAATGGAGTTGAAGGACTAGAGATTAAGAAAGATGGAGTTTGGATTCCTGTGACCTTTCTTCCAGATGCTTTTGTTGTTAATATTGGAGACATTATGGAGGTTTGTCATTATTTTCTCTCATTTTCATATTTTTTTTATTCATGTTATTTTGACAATGAAATAAAGCACGTGGTGTATTGAACCAGGTCCTACTATACCTATTCTATTAATTAATTTGATTCTTCGAATCAATTTATCAATATAAAAGTATTTTCAGTGAGTCGTGGGTGTGGTAATCATACCATTATTGTATCACAAAGATAATGCTAAATCCACATGTGTCATGATGTAATAATGGCATTATTTGTGGTGCCATTCAATATGCTCCTATATAGCACATTTTTTTTATTGGAAACAGATTTTATTTGTCTACTACTACCCATGCCTCATCTTCCTTTTAATAACTCTCTTTTTAGGGTTTCATTAAAAAATGGATAGTCTTAAACATGAACCAAAAAATTCTACTACAAATTAAAACATGTCAAATAGTGTTTTTCATATCTTTAACTCATGTTTTGGGTGATTTTACAGATTCTAAGCAATGGGGTCTACTCTAGCATAGAGCATAGGGTTTCAGTAAACAAAGAAAAGGAGAGAGTTTCTATTGCTATGTTCTTCAACACCAAATTTGAAGCAGAGATTGGACCAGCAAAGAGTTTGATAAGTTCTGAAAATCCACCTTTGTTCAAAAACATGTTGATGGAAGAATACTCCAAATACTTTTTTTCACGTAATCTAAATGGGAAGACAAACTTGGAGAGAATGAGGATTTCAAGTTTTGATGAAAACGTGTCAAAAAAAGTTTTAATGTAAAAGACAAAGATATTTTTGTGTCAGGACTCAGGAATTGTTTAATAGTTTATCAATCACAAATTCTCTAAAGGACCTTTCAATTTAAGGATGATGATATATATCAAGTGCCTTTAGATGCTTAGTTTTGAAGGAATGAACAAATAACTTGTATAACTAATATAATTTGATCTTGTATATCAACTATATCAATAATATAAAAGAAAGTCCAAGATTAACTATCCACAACACTTTGGTCAGGTTTTTGTGTGTGGATAAATTTATCTTTTTATAATCCTAAGTTTCGTAATTTGAAGATTATATTGCTACTTTTTTTTTTGGTTACATGAATGAAAAAAAAAAGCAAAAGAAAAAAGCAAAGAAAAACAACTACGTCCTAATAAAGGACACTCCTGTAGCATCAGCTAGTAAGGCTAAGGATAAACATGATAATGGTTGATGCATCATCACAAGAGACTCTGATTGCTTAGCACCTAGTTTTGCAAGTATATCCGCGCAAGAGTTTCCCTCTCTAAAAATATGATGAATGAAAATATCTCACTCCTTAACCAAATATACCTGAATAAGCTCCAAGAGGTTTGCATAGTGATGAAGCCTTGATACTTTCTTTGACAGTAATTGCACTACATGAAGAGAGTCAGAAAAACAAACTAGTTTCTTATAACCAGCTTCCCAACAAAGCTTAATCCCAATCATAAGGGCATGGATTTCTGCATGTAGAATATTGGACAACCCCACACTACCATAGAAGGCAAATTGAAATTTTCCCTCAAAATTTCTAACTAATCCACCATATCCTGCTTTACCTGGGTTAGTTAAAGCGCTGCCATCCACATTAAGAACCATTGTATCATTATCACCATGTTGCTAACATACTTCATGAGTGGGCCTAACTAATGCGGTTGAAATAGTATTGTTGAATGCGCTCTGTGAAACTTGCAATTGCGCATAAACTGCAGAAACTGTAGTTGAGACTATCAGTTGGATACCATCAAACACGAACTTGTTGCGAGTGCACCATAGGTTCCACATTATGATAGGGGCGATACTCCCTATCGTACTTACTAACATTTGGATGATATCTCCCATATTACTCGAAGGATTATTAGCACACAATGAAGACACGTCGGGGAATCCACATCCAAACCACACTGCAACAGCTCGCGAACAAAGGATAAGGCAATGAGGAATAGATTCATCTTCCACATTACAACATGGACAAGTAGCAGAAACATTCACCCCTCGATGGTGTAGGACATGTTTAGACGGAATAGAATTGTGACAAACCTGCCAAATAAAAAATTGCACACTAGCTGAAAGTGGTAACTTCCAAATCCAATTCCATTTCTCCAATGAGACAATATCATCCCTCCGAGATAAGAGCCAGTCGTACGCACTTTTTGCTGTGTATTCTCCATTTAAATTGTCTTTCCACACCCAGGTGTCAGCAATTGTGGAAATTATGGTTGGTTTTAACTCCTGTACTGAGGTAACAATTTCAGGAGATAGGGGAAGATTTAGCTCAGCAATGATGCTTTTACCATCAACCCATAAATCCTTAATCTTAAGGCATAACTGATCTGGAGATATATTTTGTACCACATTAATAAGAGGATGTTTGGCGATCCAAGGATGGAACCACATATTTGTATCTCCATCTCCAATTTTGTAGGCGAAACCATCTTCTAATACATCAAGAGTTTT
>Ga0315914_1000229_pt1 | contig 59946 bp, 24 predicted proteins | sample MpolenodulesMG_FD_203920 | JGI IMG/M metagenome (GOLD analysis project Ga0315914, IMG submission 203920) | Medicago polymorpha root nodule microbial communities from Los Angeles, California, United States - elongated nodules | ecosystem: Host-associated > Plants > Roots > Nodule | place: USA...
ACTTCTTAAAATTGAACCAAGTCACTCTTATTCCATCTTCCCACGAATCCAAAGAAACCTCATCTATATGACATGATCACAAACAATAGTTAAATCTATACATAAGTAAAAAAAAATGCATAGCAAATAAGTAAATTACAACTTCAGAAAGGAAAATAATACAAAACAATCTTTGCAAACACAAAACAAAAATCAAAGAACTAACATTGACAAAATGGAAATAGGATGGAGAAAATATGGATGAGGACGCAGGGTTAGTATGTTATGTATATATAGTTCATAACTGAAGGTATAAGGGATGTGTTGGAAACAAAAACAGTATGGAGAAGTGGGTTGATTTATTTTGCATGGGGTATGGCAAAGGTCGAATTAATAGCAACCAAATGAGTACATGCAACACACAATTTCTTTTTGATAGCCGTAATTTAGGGAAACACAACAATCAGCATTTTGAATTTCAAATTAGGCTTATAAGTGGAGGGAAACTTTTAAGGGTTAAGTGACTAATAACAATTAATGCTAGATAATTAGAGGGAAATATTAGGTTTAGTGGTAGCATGACCTAATAAGCATTTAGAGTAAGGGATTGGGTCTACGGGATCTCCCCCAGCTTATTAGAGGTCCAATGTTTGTCATAGAGATGTATGAATACTGTATTGTTAATTAATCTCGTGAGAGAAATATTTACCACTAATTACGTTTCTATAAACTTGAGAGATCAGTTTTTTTTTTGTTGGCCGAGATTCGAACCCCGGACCCTGCATATATTATGTATTGCCTTACCAACTGAGCTAAGTTCACGGTGACAGAGATTAGTCTATTTAATTGCATGCAAATGATGCTTGATTAACAAAAACAAAAAAAATTGAATTATAAAATAAAAATATCAATAATCATTGAAATATGAGATATCACAATAAATGATACTTTATCGTCAACTCATAGGGATTCATCGTAGGATTTTTATATCATGTGCAATTTAGACTGGTTAAGACATTTAAAATAGTAAGTTTTTATTGAAAATTGTGCATTTTATATAGAATATATAATTTTTTAATAAATAATTGATGTTTTCAATAAAAAAAATATTATTTTTGGTTGCTTTAACATGTAGAATATTATACATATTTGACAAACTCTTACAATAAATATGAATTAATTTGAACCATGTAATTTGACTGAAGTGGTTCATGAACTCCACCAAATGAAAAATTGTTTAGGAGAACCTTAGTTTGTTTTCTAGGTGAAACAATTCTTGATGAGGCTTTACTTACCTTCCAACTGACCTCTAGAGTACTGGGGGCCTTCGTCCAAAAACTGAAGGGTTAACAAAAATAAATATAAAATAATTTGTATACTTTCGAATGAAAAATGCCAGAGTTATTTTTAAATGGTTTAAATGTGTCTTTGTTCCCTGCACTTTCACCACTTTTTGCTATTAGTCCTTACACTTTTTTTTGTTTGGCTTTAGTCCCTGTACTTTATAAAAAATTTGGTATTGGTCCCTCTGTTAACTATTCTGTTAAAAAAAAAAACTAACGGAGTGCCACGTGGCCCAATCATTTCACGTCATGTGGCACACTAAAGACAAAATTATAAAATAAAAATAAATCAAATAAAATATATTTTTTAATTATTATTATTATTATGAATTAATTAAAATAAATCAAATAAAATATATTTTTTAATCATTAATTTTTGAAGGAATTTTTTAATTATTATTATTATTCAGAATTAATTAAAAAACAATTATTTTATTTGATTTATTTTAATTCTGAAATTTTATCTTTTAGTGTGCCACGTGGCGTAAAATGATTGGGCAACGTGGCACTCCGTTAGTGTTTTTTTTTTTGAAACAGAAAGTTAACAGAGGGACTAATACCAATTTTTTTATAAAGTGCAGGGACTAAAGCCAAACAAAAAAAAGTGTAAGGACTAATAACAAAAAGTGATGAAAGTGCAGGGACCAAAGACACATTTAAACCTTTTTAAATACAGACTTTCAATCAAATTTCATATTATTTTTAAAAAAAAACATCAATATGTGGTTGTTGGATCATGATCGTAATTGATATTGAATATTTTTATTAAGGGAGTTTTGAATGCTTATTATTAGTATAAAAAATGAAAGTATTCATTTTTGGAGTCATTTTTATAAAAATAAGAAATGTTTATCTATTTTCAAATGTAATAAATATTTTTGTTTTAGGAGAAATGTATCAAATGTTATATTTCATTTATACCCTTATGAGATGTAAGAGTATCTACAATGGAGTTTCTCATTTATTCATAAAAAAAATGAAGTTTCCCATTTTGGATGCTTGAATGCTTAAGTGTACACACTACTCATTTTAAGATTTAGTGTATTTTGGGAAGGTTATTTTTAGTGTTTTAGTGAGAATAGTTATTTTTACTAAATTACTAGCGAGTTGAGGTAATTATTTCGAGATAGTAATTATTTGATATTTTAGCAAGTTAACGAGTAGTAACTTTTTAGAATTTGTTAGTAACAGTTTTATGCCCATTCTGAATATTAGAAACCTAGCCAATTGGAGAGTAGTATATATACTTAACTCATAAAGGAAAATTAGGGTTTGAAACATTTCATTCTCATAACAAAAGTTAGAGAGGCTAGAGAGAGAAAGTGGGAAGATAGAGAGAAGAAGAGAAGAGGAAGAACTTGGAGAAGAGGAAAGCTAGAGCTAACGAGATAGAGGGGAGAGTGAAGCCATAAATATGGAATTTGAAGCTTTGATGTAAGGGGGATATAACTATTTCATCAAATAAGCTATAATCTCATTTTTCTACTTATGGTTCATAAGTGCTTGTGTGAATTATGATCTTTATGATTTTTGATGTTGATTTTCGTGCTCTTAATTGATGGGTAATTATGGGTATGTTGATTGTCTTCCATTGCAATTTTTTTATGGAAACCTAGTTATGCATGTTTTGGAAAAATGTAGACGTAGCATCTAAATATCTTGAGTTATTGAATTTATTGCATGATTATTGCTTTCGGGGTATAGAGTGTTACAGTGTGTACCTCAACACTATAGATTTAATCTTGCGACTATACAAAACTAACTCGTTGGAATGAACGAGGTTTTAAAAAACGAACTATTACCGAGAAAAGGCAGCGACAAAAAAGTATAGGTAGCAGACGTTGCCTTTTTCACCGTTTTTACAGAGTGAACAAAAATCACGACGAAACACTGTTACAGCCGTGACGAAACACCGTTACCACCTAAAAAAATGCCGTTCATGACAATAAACACATAATCCAGATATTTTTCCAATTGAGATAGATGAAAATCATATTTTTAGTACATATTTGATGATAAATTACATAATGTTATCTACTTATCTAGTTTAGAACTCAAAATCTATATCTCTAGTTTAAGTTATTTACGTTACTATAATTATTTAAGAGTTGTGCAATGTTGTGATTAATTCACACCGCGACAACCGCAATCCGTAACGCAACATACGTAATAGTCGAAATCGTGAAATCTTATACGCGACTGCGACCTTGACCACGACCGTTATTTAAGACTTTGAGAAAGAAAAAAAAATAAAAACGACGTTGTTAAGCCATTACTGCATTGAAGAAAGGAAGAGTGAGGGTTTAATTGAGAATTGAAGAAATTAAAGAAAGTGTTTGTGCTTGCGTTGTTATTGAGAAAAGAACAAGAGAATGTGAAGAAGAAGAAGAATTTATTTTGATCGTTCAATGGATGTTGCAAAGTAAATGAAATGACTTGATAAAAAAACAGTAATTTAAAGGATTTTTAAAAGTATATGATATGAATATAGTTCCAGTAAAAAAAAATGATATGAATATAGCCGTTAATTATTAAAAATTGATAATAGTTTTAAATTTTGATAGATTTTATTTCATTATATATTTTTTTGTGAACGTAGTTAAAGAAATATTGTAATGTTCTATCAATAAATGTAAAAATAGCAAATAAAGCATATTGAACCTTTTAGAACATTTCCCTCAAAAAAAAAAAAAACCTTTTAGAACATTATTGATTATGTTGTCTGCAAAGAGTTAGTCTAGTGATAAGAGTCGGACTTTGCATCGTATTTATGTTGCACATTTTTCAGTTACACTTGCAGCCTCCCTTAATTTTAGCACAAAAATAAAACAAGAAGGATTATCATCCACACATATGCAATTCTTTGTGACAATAATAGGTGGTGTAGGTGATTCCTTTTGTAAGCATAACTTCTGCCCTTGTTCATCCAAAGTACCCAAATGAAGATTAGTCGCTGATAAAGTTTTCCAAAAACTTTGCTTGCTTTTGCAATCTTTTGAGAGCTTCACTTTTGATCCATCACTAATTGCTTCTATGCAATTACCATTGCCAACCAATTTGATTTGTTTCCCTTCTTGATTCCATTTACTTGCTCCATCACAATCACCCAATTCAAGTTCATTGTTATTGTTCACTTTCACACATTGTCCACTTAATGGGTGATATATTAAGTAGGACTTGCTTGAATTTGAACTTGGTTCTGCAATTAAGGAAATTATCAAGAACTCATCATAAATAGACTATAATAAAGTTATTATGCTTGTCACTATTCCTACTAATGACTTTATCCCTAATTGGCAAGATCTACCTAATTTTAGATTTAAATGCTTTCATGGGTTTTTGGTTTGTGACCCACATAATTATTTTTTCTTGCATTTCTTAATATGTTCTCCGGCACTAAAAGTGATTAGTTAGATTTATGGTGCTATCATAGTTGAGATCACATTCTTTATAGTGATGCAATTGCATTTCAGCTGAGTTTAGAAAGAAAAAAAATTATTGTGCAATATTTGGTTCTCTATCAAACACACTTATGTTCTATTTGGTTCTACTATTATTGAGCAAATTTATTTTGGGTTTATATATTCTATTCTAGCAATGTATTTGTTATATTTAACCTATGCTTTCGTTCCTTATATATTCTATTCTACCCATATCTATTATCTATATAAAATTTAACTTCGAAACAAAAGTTAGAAATAAATAACAGAATAAGCACGAGATTCATTTTATCTATCTCTTACTTCCATCAATAATGTAAGTGATTTGATTATTAAAAATGTCATACCTAGAAGCTTCTTTTTCATAAGTTGAAACCTTTGAGGGAATTCTGGATATCGAAGTGAACTAAAATCAATACTCCATATACCATAATGCTCACTCACAATACTTTCTTTTTCTCTGATATAGTAAGCACCTTGTGCATCCCACAAAGCCTTGTCCAAATCCACCTAGACAGACTACTCTAACTTAAAAGTTTTAGGAACTTTAGCATTTACATATGTCAAGCAGGACAAACTTGATGCTACAACTGTGAAATGTGTTTTCTTTGGTTATCCAGAAGGTGTGAAATGTTACAAGCTGTGGAAGATGGAACTTGGAGGATCAAATTATAATCATGGATGTTACTTTTAATGAGACTCGTATGTGCATCAAGTGTAAAGACCTAGAAAAAAGCTCATAAATGGGGGTACAAATTATGAAGGGCAAGAAGAGGATCAGACTCTAGTACCTGATGAGAGTGGAAGCCAAGAAATAATTGCTGCTGACTATCATCTAGCAAGAGATAGGGAGAGGAGAGAAATTAATCCACCTAAAAGATACGATTATGCGACCTTATTTATTATGCTTAGCATGATGCTGAAGAAATGCAAGACTCGAAATCAAATAACTTCATATAAGCATTAGAAAGCAACGATAGCAAGGACTGACTGAAGGCAATGAGTGAGGAAATACATTCATAGGAAAAGAACCACACTTAGAAACTTTTTTCATTACCCAAGAATCAAAGGGTAGTTGGAAGCAAGTGGGTGTTTAAGAAGAAAGAAGGAATACCAATGGTCGAAGCACCAAGGTATAAAACAATGCTTATAGAGAGATGATATTGATTACAACGAGATCTTTTCACCGGTGGTGAACATTGTTCTGTAAGGATACTTATGGCGATTGTCAATGTCATACCCCATTTCTGACTCATTTTACTCGTCTTTTAAAGCCGAGTTTTCTCGTCGTTTCAGACGAAATTTCGACAGGGAGGTTACTTCGAAGTACCTCATTCCGAAAGCGACAGTTTTAAGTTTTTTATTATTTATTATTTTATTTTTGTTTTTTTATTTATTTATTTTATCTTCTATTTTATATTATTATTATTCTTTTTTATTTTATTTATTTATTTATTCCCATTTTTGTTTCTTTTATTTGTCTTAAAATTCATTCTGTTTTATTTTCTTTAAGTCCAAATCCAAATTGTCCTTTTTACCCCCCAACACTGTCCATAAGTGTCTTTCAAATGAGGGGTAAAATCGTCCAAACTAGTTTTGTAGCTGAAATTTTCCAGAAAGAGTAACAATTCCACAACCTTAATTCCAGCACCAATTACTTACTGAATCAATCCAATTTTCCCAATATAAATACATAACACAGAATCAAAGTCAGGAGACAGTTTCTGAGGCGCAGCTTTCAAGGCATTTTTATGAACCCTAATTTTTTTTATGATGTTGGGAGTTGGATTGTCCAAGAGTGTTTGGGGAGAAGTTGTTAGTACTGCATCATATTTGATTAATAGATGTCATCATCATGAATATATCTCAAGACACCAATGGAGGTTTGGAGTGGGAGACCGACAGACTAGTCTAACTTGAAAGTTTTTGGAGCTTTAACAATTGCACATGTCAAGTAGGACAACATCGATGCTAGAGTTGTGAAATGTGTTTTCATTGATTATCTTGAAGGTATGAAAGGTTACAATATGTGGAAGATGGAACCTGGATGATAAAGGTTTATTATAAGCATGGATGTTACTTTTGATGAGACTTGTATAGGCATGAAGTGAAAAGACGTGAAAACAAGCTCAGAAACGAGGTACATAAAATTTAGTTTGAGGTGGAGCTTACCACTGATGAAGGGGAAGAAGAGGATCAAACTCTAGTATCTGATGAGAGTGGAATCCAAGAAATAATTGCTCCTGACTATCAGTTAGCAAGAGATAGGGAGAGCAGAGAAATTAATCCACCTAAAAGATATGATTATGCTGACCTTATTTGTTATGCTATGATTGCAGTTCAAGAAGTGCAAGACTTAGAACCAAATAACTTTAGGGAAGCATTAGAAAGCAAGGACTGGCTGAAGTCAATGAATGAGGAAATACTTTCATTGGAAAAGACCCATACTTGAAAACTTGTTTCATTACTTAAGAATCAAAGGGTAGTTGGAACAAATGGTTGTTTAAGAAGAAATAAGGAATACCAAAGGTCGAAGCACCACGGTACAAAGCAAGACTTGTAGCAAAGGGTTTTACTCAGGTGGAAGGGATTAATTACAAAGAGATCTTTTCACTGGCGATGAAACATTGTTCTATATGGATACTTATGGCGATTATTAACATGTATGATCTTGAGTTAGAATAGATGGATGTGAAGACTGCATTTCTACGTGGAGAGTTAGAAGAAACTATCTATATGAAACCAGAAGGTTTTGTTGAAAACAATTCAAAAGTATGTCTATTGAAGAAATCTTTGTATGGGTTGAAGCAAAGTCCAATGCAGTGGTATCGTTGGTTTGATGATTTCTTAGTAAAGACTGGTTTGGTGAGAAGCAACTATGATAACTGTCTATACATGATGAGAAAGAATGAGAAAGTCATTCTCTACCTTCTCCTTTATGTAGATGATACTCTTAAGGCAAAATCTGACAGACAAGAGATTTAGAAGCTCAAGAAGAAATTAAGTGGTGAATTTAAGATGATGAATCTTGGTAATGCAAAGAGAATACTTATTATCGATATCATGAGGGACCGAAGTAAAGGTGAGTTGCTCTTTTCTCAGTAGGGGTACTTGAGGAAAGTGGTTGAGCAGTTCAAAATGAAAGATTCTAAGGTCGTTGGCACTCCTATTTGCGATCACACAAAGTTTTCAGTCAAGCAGCGTCCTCAATTCGAGGAAGTTAGAAGAAAGATGGAGGGTACTCCCTATGCAAGTGGGGTTGGAAGCATCATGTATGGTATGGTTTGTAGTAGACTAGATTTATCCTATGCAATAATTGTGATAAGTCGGTTTATGAAAAATCCGAGTCAAGTGCATTGATAAGCTTTGAAGTGGGTTCTGAAGTAATTGAATGAGACTTTGAAAGGTCGTCTGAAGTATACAAGGTCACAACAAGGAAGGGATGCTTTGAAGGGTTATGTGGGTGCAGACTATGCAAGTAATATATACACTAGAAAACCCTTGTCAGAATTTGTGTTTACATTGTTTGGAACAACAGTTACTTGGAAGGAAAATCAACAATCAATTGTAGCTCTTTCAACAACTCAAGTTGAGTACATCACCCTTGTTGAAGGGGTTAAAGAAGCCATATGGCTCAAATGTATGATTCAAGAAATGGGGATTAGTTAGGGGTGTGTGAAAATACATTGTGACAACCAGAGTGTCATTCATTTGGCATATCATCAAGTGTATCGTGAAAGAACTAAACACATCGACATTCATTTGCATTTTGTTAGAGACATGATTGAGACAAAGAAGATCTTGGTGGAGAAAGTGGCATCGGAAGAAAATCCAGCACTCATGCTCCCAAATAATTGCCAAGATCAAGGTTCAAGCATTGCTTGGACTTGATCAACTTCGTTGAAGAGTAGATGAAACATGGAGAGATCAGCAAAGTGATTGATGGTTAAATTGACATCATCACTAATTTAGAGTCAAGGTGGAGAAATGTTGAAATTGACTCAAAATTGATGGATGAAGAAGTGCCAAAATCGTGGCATGATTTTGGCCCAGTTTTGAGACTTCTGTCTCGTAAAAAATCGGGGCACGATTTTGCGTTGAATGAGAAAATTAGAAACGTATTTTCAGCGTATTTTTTGTTCCTTATTTTGAAGTTATATTTCTCTATAAATTCAAATCATGTATCAGATTAAAAGTAGTAGAAAATAAGGGATTAGAAGCCAACAATAAAACTAGGGTTTGTAGAGAATTCTCTTGGAACCAAACACTAGGGTTGTGATTGAATTATCAATGTTTCACCTTGAACAAACACTATTAGGATTGAGTTTATTGGTAACAGGAAGAGATTTCAGACTTTGGATAGAATTAGGTTTGAATACTGATTCTTGCAACCCTTTGGAATCTTTTGTAAAGATACTCATCAATTATTGGACCGAACTGAGTAACCAAATTCTCTTGTGTCTTTTTCTCTCCTCTCTTGCTGATTTAACTTTTGCTTGTATTTTATAATTGTCAGCCACTGTTTGGTTAATTTTCTTCACACATCAAGTATTTCATTGGTGTGATTTTTTTTAAAATTCACAACTTGCATCACAAATGCAAGGACTTATGCAGGAAATTCCATATACTGACAATAAAATCCATAAATTTGGTGGATAAATTATTTCTCATATGAAGTCTAACGAGAATGACAATAAAATAAATATAGTAGTTAAAACAGTTACACATTTGTATTATTCAAAAAACAAAAAACAGTTACACATTTGTTGTAACTAGTTGAAACCACTGACTTTGTGGATCTTCCAAACAAGCAGGATTATCATCCACACATATGCATTTTTTTGTGACAATCTTAGGTGAAGTTGGTGATTCCCTCTGCAAGCACAAATTTTGGCCTTGTTCATCCAAAGTACCCAAATGAAGATTAGTAGCAGATAATGTTTTCCAAAAACTTTGCTTGCTCTTGCAATCATTTGATAGCTTCACTTGAGATCCATCACTAACTGCTTCTATGCATGTACCATTTCCAACCAATTTGATTTGTTGCCCTTCTTGATTCCATTTAGTCCCCTCACAATCACCCAGTTCAAGTTCATTGTTACTATTCACTTTCACACATTGTCCACTTAATGGGTGATATATTATGTAGGACTTGCTTGAATTTGAACTTGGTTCTGCAATTAAGAAAATTAACATGCCGTCATATATACTATATATAAAGAAAATAACATCTTTTGATCCTTTTAGGCTGACCTGTTCTCTTTATCACACATAACAAATAGATAAGAGTAAATTCAAATATTTAAAAAACGTGTAACAAACTCAATATTTATAGTCCACGATACATCAAAATTTTGTTCCCTATTTTTATACCCTAAAACAAATTTTTCTATAATAATGATTGTCGTTGGTGTCATTAAAAAGATAAGAATTTAGATCATCTTTTTTGTTAGGTTGTTGATGTCATTTAAATAGATAAACAAGGAGTTGGTTTGTTATAATTTGAAAGCAACAATCATTTATATTTATACTTTTAATCAAAATCAAAATTTCATAGAAAAACACTGTTCATAGTTTTCAAACTTTAACGCAATAAAAAAAACGGAATTTAGTGCCCATCTTTTCGCTAGTCATCATAAACTATTTGGATAAAAAAACTTATTTCCAAAGAGTCACAAAATTTATGTCAATAAATAAATTTAAATTAGCCAATCTAAACAGACCCTGGTTGAAATATCATCTCTTATAATGAAGTCTTTGCATTTTGCAGTTGCTTTAGGAAAACAACTACTGTGCTGGTAATAAATCTCTAGCAATTAGACACATTTATGTTCTATTTGGTTCTACCATTTTTTAATAATTATATTTTATATGTTCCAATCTTCCTATGTATTTGTTATGACCTATGCTATAATTTCATTTCTACGTTTGTTAGAGACACTAAACTAAGAGGCAAATTTCATTCTTTCCCCTCTAACGTTTCATAGGTAATTCAACTTTATTAAGTATTAAAAATGACATACCTAGAAGCTTCTTTTGGACAAGTTGAAACCTTTGAGGAAATTCTGGATATCGAAGTGATCTAAAATCAATATTCCACATACCATAATGCTCACTCACATTACTTTCCTTTTCTCTAATATAGTAAGAACCTTGTGCAGTCCACAATGCCCAATCCAAGTCCACCCCAGCAAGATAAGATAACATACAAGACAAGAATCTTTGATTCTTGTCATCCATATCAGTCATGTCTATACCAAATTCACTCATAACCAATGGATTAGGGTTGGAACCACTCATTAGAAATCCAGCCCTGTCATTCAATCCATTCATTACATTGGCACATTTTTGGTTCAATGGTTTCTCAATCCAATCATTTGGTGACCCAGTTGACCATGCATAGGAATGTACCTCGTACACCAATTTGTCTACTATGCTTGTGTTTAGAGGATTTGATTTCAAGAAGCTTAAATCAGTGTCATAGTTAAAGCCAGAAACAAAGACTAGAACATTTGGATTTTCTTTGTGAACTGTTGTTGCTCCTTGGCTCATGTATTTCTGCCAATTGTCTATGTTTTGACCTGGACCTCTTAGTTCATTTCTCAACCCTACTGCCACAACCTATAATTCAAAACTCAATCATTAGAAAAATTCTTTGTTTATTATAATACATAGTAGTAATAGATTTACCTAGTACTCTTGAAATATTTATATAATAAATTAGAATAATCTTTTGATAACAAAAATTTAGAGTGAAGAGATGATATCACGATCCAAACCAAAAAATCTGTTGACTATAAACTCGAACATTAACAAATAAAACTATATTTATCCCACTGAAATGGGATATATTGATTTAGTAACCACTTCCTATTTATTTAGAAAGCTTGAAATGGAGCCGTGGAGGGGGTTTATAACTAAACATGGTTTATTTTTCTCAGCCATGTATGAATAGTTAAAATCTCCTAAAAAATATACATCAATAGTTGAAAATGAAAAGAAAATTGTTTTTTGTTGTTGTCGAATAACCTAAAGCTAAAAATTCACCTCTTAAATTGAATAAGTGAAAAATTCAGAGTTTGAACTTCAATCTTTTTATTCTATCATATCTATATCAAGAGAGTTATGTTAGCGGAGACAAAAAGAAAATTGTTTTATATAATATTAAAGCACACACATCTATATACCATTTAGTATTTAATCTTATCGGTGTTTAAAAAAAAAATTACTCTCTCCCCGTGAGGTTAGCTCAATTGGTAGAAACATGCATTGTTATATGCAGGGGTCAGGGTTCGAACCCTGGACAATTCCACTTATTCACCTTGAAAAAAAGTGAATTATAACCACTAGACTTCTTTCTCCAGAAAAAAGAAAAACCACTAAACTACTTAACAAAGTAAAAATAAAAATTACTCCTACTTGATAAAAAAAAAATTATACCACATCACTTTTTAGATGATGGGATAAAATAAACTATTGACCTCGAAATTAAAACGTGGATAAATTATGTTTTATATGAGTGAGATTTCCCTTTAACACGATTAACAACATTAATTAGGAGGTTCTTGTAACTATTCTTTGGGGTCGAAATATTTTTCATCTAAGAATCTATCCCATCATTATTGTTGCAACACTAGTTGGGATTACTAACATGATTATCATCCAAAAACACCCTACCTTAGTTTCCCAAACTCATAATCAAATGTCTCCACAACGATAAAATTCTCCAAAGAAGGGTTATAAAGCTCAATTCCTAACCTAGAACCAGAAAGATTCATTTTTTTTCAAATTTTCTCCAACTATAATTTGAGTAACGTATGAACATATGTGTATCTAACAGGTTTAAACCCTAATTCTTTTAATTGAGCTAAAAGAGCATTTTATATACATTGCATTTAAAATATTGTTTGTAACTTTTTTTAAAACTCCTTCAACAATAAATATATTTGTCCCTTTTTGTAAAACCCCTTTAATATTTTCTACTACATTAATTGTTTTTTACCAACATACCCCTACTCATTTTAATCTTTTTCATTAATCAACAATTAATATTATGTTAAAAACATAAACTAACTCTTTTTCTTAATGGATAAAATTGTAAAAATAATAGTAATTACAAATAAATTTAATATTAATATAACTTTCTTAATTTCCTTGGTTTGGTAAAAAAAAAGTCATGTATTCAGGGATAATTGTAATTGATTGGATAAAAAAGAGAAGTTAAATTTAACTGATGAAATTAAATGTAATTTTTTTTTTATAGGCTTACATACCTCAGTTTTTTGTCTCATATGTGTGTGACTATTACTAAATTATCTTTTGTGTGTAGATATATTCGATGTTAACATTTAATATTTTAAGACAAATTTGTAAGATTAATAAGAGATAAATTTAAAAAGAAGAGTAATAAATATATTTAAAATTTCGTAGATGATTTTATATTTATGGGTGAAACTCTTTTATAAACGGCCTTATGATTAATGATGGAGAGTGAAAAATAACATTAATTACATTTAATTTCATCAGTTAAATTTAACTTCTCTTTTTTATTCAATCAATTACAATTTTAAGAACAAATATTTCATTTTCGTAATTCATGCATCTGAATTTACTCGGGCATTAAAGTTCAATTAAAACCTGATTAGTTCTTTGTTGCACCAACACGTGTTGTGTTTCACACTGACACTTATGATTACGTTTGATTATGTTATTTTTTCAAAATTTTATCGGTATTGATGTGTATGTGCAAATATTGTATTCGATGTTCGTGTTTATCTCCGTGCTTCAAACAATTCGATTGATTTTCGACATCTAAGTCCCAATATTAAAAAAAAAATAGCACAAATATGGGCACTAACAAGCTCGTTTGTATGATCCTTTCAACAACAAAAGAAAGAGCTCGTTTGTATGATTTTCTATTTGAGTATTCTCCTATGTTATTGATTACTTTTTTTTTATTATTTCTGATTAAGTTAATTTTTAGTTGAAGTTATTTTCCTCTAAAAGGTTTGGAGTTTTGTTTTTGATAGGTAACATTCTTACATTTAAAAAAACAATAATATATAAATATGATGAAACGAAAACTTGGTGTGAGAGATTAGTTGAGAATAATAGGCCAAAAGAGAGTGACTAAAGTCATGATTTAGCAACCTGCAACCGAACCATTAACTGTCAATGTGTAACTTGTATATCGAAGAGAAGCTTCCTCAAAAATTTGTGTAACCCTTTTATTAGTAATATAGATAGAGTAGTAGTAGTATAATATAAAGTCCTTAAAAGAAAACTAGCATATTATATATTAGATGATTGATAAAATGAACAATTAACCTAGAAATTCTCCTCAAAAAAAAAAAAAAAAATTAACCTAGAGATTAAATTTTTACATTTCTTATAGAAGAGAAAGAAATAATGTTTTATATGTACCTGAGATTTTCCTTTGACACGATTGGCAACATTAGAAAGTCCTTGCAACCATTCTTCAGGATCGGAATATTGGTCACCAAAGAATCCATTCCCATCATTATTGTCACAACACCACTTAGGATCACTAACATGATTATCAGCCAAAACCATCATACCTTGTCTCCCAAACTCATCAATCACAAAATCAAATGCTTCCACAACGGTAATATTCTCCAAAGAAGGGTTATTAAAACCAATTCCTAACCTAGAACTAGTGAGATTCAATTTGTCTAAATTTTCTCCAACTTTATAATTTGAGTAACGTGTGAACATATGTGTTGCCCATGTGTATCTAACACAATCAAACCCTAGTTCCTTCAATTGAGCTATAAGATCTTTTAAGGGTTTTGTCTGAAGACCTTCACCTACCATTGCATTTAGGTGACTTGACCAATTGACACAATGCAGTTTCACCCTTTTCCCCGTCTCATCTACTATCCATCTGTTGTTGCTTGAGAGAGGAAGAGAATTTGAATGTGATGCAAAAATTGAAAATGCCAAAAGTAAAATTAAGCTCAAAGGTTTTCCTCCCATCATGATATTTTAAAACTTATGACGTGAGAAGGTAGAAATTTGTAAAATAGGTTGTTGGGTTTTAGTTTAGTCCCCTTGATTACATGTTTTGTGCTTATATAGGATTATGAGCGTAGATATAAATGATAAGATTGATTATTTTTCCTTTTTTAATTTTAGTATGAATAGGCCTTTTTATTAAAAAGAAAAAGAATGAATATGCCGTTAATAGAGGTGATCTCTTAGTGTCCCTGTAAACTTAGCATATGGGATAATGTATATTATATGCAGGAATCGAGGTTCAAACCCTAGATACTACACTTATTCACCTTTAAGATAAGAGGTGGTCTCTTATTCAAAAAACCTAAAAAAAAATAGTTTGGCCACATTTATTATAATGATTATGAGCGTAGATATAAATGATAAGATTGATTATTTTTCCTTTTGTAATTTTAGTATGAATATGCCTTTTTATTAAAAAAGAAAACGAAAAAAAGAATGAATATGCTGTTAATAGAGGTGATCTCTTAGTGTCCCTGTAAACTTAGCATAGAAGATAATGTATATTATATGCAAGAGTCGGGGTTCGAACCCCAAACACCCTATTTATTCACCTTTAAAATAAGAGGTGGTCTTTTATTAAAAAAATAAAAATTATGCCACGATGTTTGTTATAATGATTATGAATTGATATAAATGATAAGATTGTTTTTAAGGAATATAAATGATAAGATTGATTATTTTTCCTTTTTAAATTTTAGTTTGAAAATGCCTTTAATAGAGATGCTTTTTATTTTTATTTTCTTTTGTTATTGGGTTAGATTCATGTCTCTTGGGCTCTGTTTGAATTGATGGAACGTAACGGCATGGAGCAGAATGAAACAAAATAAAATGGAGTGGAACGGAGTGAAATAGAACTGTGATTCCATTCTATTCTTTGGGTATTTTATGATGTGACATAACAATATTTCCATTCCATTGCTTGAAAAGTGGACGGAACAGAACACACTATAAATTTTTTATTTCATTTTTACCCATATTTAAAAAACACTATAATTATGTAAAACATATTATTACTAAATTTATTCTTAGGAAGAACATTCCTTAGAAAAAATATGTATGCTTAACATTATAATATTTCCGAAACCATAAAAATAGAGATTATAATAGGTAATTACACATGAATTTATTCTCATCTTCGTGGGAACTTTATTCCCACCCTTTTCTTTGAAATTTTTTTTCTATTCCCAGAAACGTTTTATACCCGGGAATAAAATTTAGTAAAGTTCTAACAAGTATAAGCATGTATATTTCTAAGGTTTTATTCCCAGGAATATGCGAATATAACTTAAAACAAACACACCCTAAAATTTATCTCCATCAATTCAACACTAAAAAAAGAGCTCATAGAACATTCTAATTTTAGTTTGAAAATGCCTTTAATAGAGGTCCTTTTTATTTTTAGGTTTAAATGTGTGTTTAGTCCCTGCACTTTTACTCAATTTTGGTTTTGGTCCCTGCACTATTTTTTGTTTGGCATTAGTCCCTGCACTTCATAAAACTTTTGGCATTACTCCTTTTGTTAACTATCTGTTAAAAAAAACCAAAACTAACGGTGTGCCACGTGGACCAATCATGGCACACCACATGGCACACTAAAAGACAAAAAAAATCAAATTTTTAACTTAAAAATATCATTAGTCCTTGCACTTTGAACATTTTTTGATATTAGTCCCTGCACTTTGGTATTGGTCCCTGAATTATTATTATTTTAAAAAAACATTCAATGAAATTATTATGTTTTATTATTGTTTTGTTCATTATTTTTATTGGAATAATCATAAAAAAAAAAAATCAAAAAAATCTTTTTAAAAAAATTTGATTAAAGCTTAATAAAGGATCAATAAAAGATTTTTTTGATTTTATTTTTAAAAATATTTTTAAAGAGCAAAATATCTTACTTATACCTTTTATTTGACAATAAATATCTTAGCTTGTATTTTTAAAGGGAAACAAAATGCCTACAAATAATATGATAAAACTTAAGTCACCGAAATACCCATGCTTCCGGATCTGCAACGTTGGCGTCCAAATCATTGGTTGAATTTGTAATTGACTGATGTAGATCTTTCAATAGAAACTGAACAAACACCGCGACAAGATGCGAAATCAAACACCGCACAAGACGACGAACAACACAACGCCGCTTTTAGACGACGAAATCACAAAAAACACAAAAGGAAAAACTTGATAGATGTGAAAACCACTTATTTAGATTTAAAGAAAAAGGGAAAAAGATGTAGAGGGGTGATTCTAGGTCAAAAAATGACCTAAAATCACCCCTCGATGAACGAAAGAGAAAGAAAGTTTAGAGAGAAATTGGAGTTTCTCTCACTAGAAAACTAGGACCGGCTATTGTATCAAAGAAGAATTTCATAACAAACAATAGTGTATAAAGTTCAACTCTTTCTAAAGTTAAATATACAACATAAACACATTAAAAAAAAATATTCTTAACTTGTACTCCCATTCCTAGACGGGAAAGTGCTGGTGAATGTGGAAATTATACTTAGTGAAATTAATTACTTAGTGAAATTAACGCATGTAATTGGGACAAATTTTTAAGGAATCAATATTTGGAATGATGAAAGTGTGGATGTAAATTAGTGAGATGGATGTAAACAATTTGATAAAACTTATAAAGATAAGTGTAAATAATCATGTATTTGTAGATTGCTAACTTACACCTTAATAATTTTAGGTGGGTTTAACTTGCTAGTTTACACCTTAGTGTTTTTAGGTGAGGGTATATACATATACATATATATATATATATATATACATATACATATATATATATATATATATATATATTCTATTTTATTTTCACTACTAAAAAAGCAAAAATTAGTGAGGGATATTTAGTGAGGGAAAACGAGAAATCCCTCTCTAATTCCGTCACTAAATTTTGTGACCAAGAAATTTGTGAGGAATTTCATTTTTTCCGTCACTAATTTCCCTCGCTAATTTTTCTTTTTCTAGTAGTGTTTTTTATTAATATAAAGTTGATGGAATCACGGAAAAAGTAGAGGAAAAATTTGTAGGCCATGAAATAGTTTTAGCTCATGAATTACAAATGTTTTTTTTTTTTTTTGAGAGAATGAATTACAAATGTTATTAGCAACGGTTATCAGATGTGGCACAATATTTAATAAAATTGTGGTTAGAAGTAGTTTAGGTTGTGCTTTTTAGATGCAGCCTATTCATATAAGATAAGCCGCGATTTTCATTCGTGGTTTGAATAGAAACATCCAAAATCCATTGATATATATGAATTAGAAACTATTCAGACAAAGTACAAAAACCTGTTAACTGGTATAAATCTGTGGCCTATCACCCCTTTAGACAACGGTATTTCAGCCGTGGGCTAATGTTTCGTCGCCAAAAGAAAAAAAATGGTGTAGTGGAATAAATGAGTGTCTAGAGTTTGAACTCCGACCACTGTATATATTATATAATGTCCATATTAACTGAGTTAGGCGCATGTGACAAAATTATAGGAAAGTTATTAATGAAATAGAGTGCATTGAATTAATCATCGATATAACTGGTAAAAGAACCGTGTGAATCATGGGTCACATAATAATGTGGTGATCATATAAAAAATAATTACATTGCTAATCTTGTGAAAAATTTAAAGATGTTGAATTAAAATTATCAGCATTTATGTAATGTTTCTATTAAAAAAAATTATATGCAAAAATCTATTAAATATTTTCACCACGCCCGTTGCAAATTTTATGTGCTTATATATGTGGATGCAAATTTTATGTATCTATATAAGAAAGTCGATATGATAAATTTTATTAGTTGATAAAATGATATTATAAAATTTTGAAATTTCGTGACTATTTTTGAAATAGAAATATTCATGTAGTGTTTCTATTTAATACTTTTTTATTTCATAAGCAAATTAAGAGACTAAAGAAGATGAGAATAATATAATTTTTTATATTTATGACATAAGGGAGGAGAAAAATCTGCTTTCATATATTAATGACCTAATACATTGTTTTTTCTTATTATTTAAAAGCAAATTGACCATTAACTCATCAAATTGGTGAGTTTAAGAGTCTAACCAAGGATATTTTAGACTATTTGATGGACATTAACTTTATCTTAATATATTAGTAACAGAAGTACATTGAATGAATTACCCAAACAAAATATTTCAAATATATAAACTTTATCAAACATTTTGGTCTTGGGGATCTCCTCCAACTTATTAGAGGTCCAAAGTTTGTCTTAGAAATGTAGTATTGTTAAATCTCGTGAGAGAGATATTAAGCACTTACAACACTTGTATCAACTCGAGAGATTAGTCTATTTAATTGCGTGTAGATGATACTTGATTAAAAAAAACAAAAAAATGAATTAAAAAATAAAAATATCAATAATAATTAAAACATGAGATATCATAGTAAATGATACTTTATCGTTAACTGATAGGGATTCATTGTAGAATTTTTCTATCATGTGCATATATTTACACATGTTAAGACGTTTAAATTAGTAAGTTTCTATTTAAAATTGTTCATTTTATATAAAATATATAATTTTTTCATAAATAATTGTTGTTTCCTATAAAAAAATTATTATTTTTAGTTGCTTTAACATGTGCGATCATGCACATATTAGACAAACTCATTCAATAAATATAAATTAATTTGAACCATGCAGTTTGACTCAAGTGGTTAATGAGCTGCACCAAATGACAAATTGTTTAGGAGAACCTTAGTTTGTTTCTTGGGTTAAACAATTCTTGCTGAGGCTTTACTTACATTCCAACTGACCTTTAGAGTATGGGTCTTCTTTCGGAAAATGAAGGGTTAACAAAAACAAATATAAAATAATTTGTATACTTTCAAATGAAAAATGTCAAAGTTTAATTAAATACATACTTTCAATCAAATTTTATATATTTTTTTAAATATCAATATGTGGTTGTTAGATCATGATCGTAATTAATATTGGATATTTTTTTAGGGGAGTATTGAATGCTTATTGGTATTAAAAACGAAAATATTCATTTTTTCAGTCATTTTTATAAAAATAAAAAATGTTTATCTATTTTCAAATGTATTAAATGTTATATTTCATTTATACCCTTATTTATTTACTTATTGTGAAAGACAATATCAGGACTATCTAAGAGTATCTACAATAAAGTTTCTCATTTAATTTATTCATAAAAAAAATGAAGTTCACCATTTTGGATGCTTAGATGTTAAGTGTTTATAATGTGTACACCTTATTTATTTTATAATTTGTTAATGTTAATATACTTCATAAACACTCAATCTTTGCAGCTCAACGTATACAACGTACAACTCGAAAAAGCTCATTGAAAAGTTCAAGGATAATATAAATCCACTAGTTCGTTTTCTCTTAGATACCTAACCTAAGTCTTCAATAAGTAAATTAACAACTCAAACTAGTGTTGTCACTTGGAGATTGCATAAAATACACTACGCCAAAATAGGGAAAAAATAGCGCCCATTTAGCAGCACTTATACCACTAAAGCGCTATAAAAGGAAACACGGAGGTCTTAGATAACACTTGTTTGAAAAAGCGCTATTTATGGTAATAGCTCAAAATAGCGTTTTGTATAAAAAGCGTTGTGTAGACTCCATAAAAATATATTAATTATTAAAATAAACAAAATTAACTTTAGTCAGCGCTTAATATAGAAAGCGCTATATATATGTCTCAACATTAAATAGCGCTTATGAAGCGCTAGTGTAGGTTGTTCCGAAATAGCGTTTATTGATTAGCAAAAAGCGCTACCTATCAATTGCTTTGATTTGCCATAGTGGTTTAAAGCGGTCAGCCTTTAGTTAAATGTCCTTGGTTTGATTCCTCCCAAAGTATTTTTTTTTCTTCCCTTTATTGTGTATTCGGCACTTTTTTTTTTAATATTTAAATTACATAAAATTAAATTATTTATTCCCTGAAACAAGAAAAATTAGTAACTACCTCCCTCATAAAATCGCTTCTCTCCCAATCTTTCCTAAAACCCTTTTCTTCCAATCTATGCTATGAAATCAAACAAACCCATCTTGTTCCTCCATCAACCCATTTTTTGTTCCTCCGTCCCACTTCATCTTTGTTGTGAAGCCATAGCAGATCTACCTTCAACGCCTACCCACCATATTGCTTCCTCCGTCAAACATGTGACCTGAACCCCTTTTTCTCTAACCTTTCTTTGAACCTGCTTTCAACACAATCTCGCCGCCAACACCTCCACCACTTCATCTGAACTGATAGATATTAGATCATCTGTCTAAAGAGAAAAAAAGTTTAATATATTATGATCTTATGTGTACTACCTTGTGCACTAATTTGGTTGGCTAACATGTGTTAGTGTTTGACGGCAACAAGACACAAGTATATGTGGTTACATTTCTTTTCTTCAAGGATGTGGTTACATTTAAACACTTTTATTTTCTAAAATTATTAGCGGTATCTAACTGTCGGTGTTATGTTTGATGGTTGCGTTTGTTTCCGTGTGCGCTTCATAGTTATGATTATTGGATTATAGAGTTTACTCTTACCAATGTCATTAAGTTAATTGTTTAAAATGTTCTCATCATATTTCTAAATGTTTCTAATCTTGGTTCAATACCTTAATTTTATTTTAGCTCTTATTAGGCCCAATTTTATATCCTTCAAATTAGAGTCATTACTAGCTTCTATGTTAGGCTTATATAATACAATATTCTTTTCGAAGAAGGACAAGTTCTTTAATATCTTTTCTATCCTTAAACTTTTTCAGTCTGTGATTCACTGATAATGAATTTAGCTATAAGTGATTTGGCCAAAAACTAAAACTATAAAAGTTTAATGATTTCTTATCAATATTTTCTTGTTATAACTATGTTCAATATCTGTATTCTATACAATGGATAATAGTTTAAATCAAGTTCTAATGATAGTTGTGGTGTTCTGTGTTACATGAAAATTTTACGATATTCTAATGCAACATACCTTCATACAAATTAGTATAAGTTCAACATCTATTTCTACATCATGATTTCATAGTTTGTTTATTACACAACTAGTGACCACTACTATCAAGTTGTTGAAAAGATGGTCTACCTTAATTTACAGTTTTATGAAGTTGCTGATTCAGAACTTCATGGATTTTTTGTCCTTAATTTACAGTTTCATGAAGTTGCAATTGGAGATGAGATATTACTTACATGAAGTTGAAAAGACTATACTCTTGCTATTGCACACACAAGTGTAGATGTAGTGACTACGGTATTATGTCCTGAGTTGTAGACTTAGTGTTCTGGTTTTAGAGATTTAGTGGTGAGCATGTTTTTAGTGTTATTGTTCCAAGATTTATTTTGAGGAAAACTTTGAATTTTTTATTTAGTAGAGTAAAATTTTTATTTTTAAATATAATGCATTACTTGTTTTATTTATAATGAATGTCTTTTTTCTCTAGATAGATAGATAGATAACCTTGTTTTATTTTTAACATAGGTTTCAGAGTGTTGTTAATTATACACTATTTTGACATTGTTCTGAATTTTTTCAGCCATCTGGTCTACATTCTCAGCCAAAATCTATTGTATATGAAGTTGCAATTGAAAAATGGTATAGATTGCGGGTCCTTTGTGATGAGGTTTATGAAAGAGATTCTCATTTCAAAGCTAAATGAGATTCTAAAGTTGGTATTTTTTTTTTATATTAAAATATAATATCTGTATATATATAATTAAGTTTATTAAGTAACATGGTTATTTTTTATGTTATAATATATGCAGTACATTGATGGTTTCAAGTGTGTGACATACTCAAAAGATAAACTAGCTAATAGAAATCCAAGAAGAATGGTGTCAGTTCATGATCAGCCTAAAAGTTATATGATTTTTTAATAATAAGGTGAGTTTAATGTTTCTAAATATATTTGCTAGAAGTGGTAGTTGTTTTAATTTATAATCTTGCTTTAATTTGTAATCATGATCAGTAGTACTTTGAATTTATCTTTAATATAATATAGTGTTATTGCTTAATGATGTTTTCTGGTATATATTTAGGTGGAGGAGAGTGAACGAAATTTGGAAATGAACGATGATTTGCCTGCTTGTTTTGGATTAAAATGCTGAGACGACCAAGAAGATAGATGAAGTCTGCATGCTACCATAGAAGATTTTGTTCATTATGTTAACTAATTAGTTGTAACTCTTAGAGATATCTATGTTACCATATTAGAGGCTATACATTTCTGACTTTTATGCTATATATATACATACATTTTTTATGGTATGGTTAAGTTTTATTTGATAAATAATAGTCTCAATTATAATGTGCCAAAATTATATATATTTCCCTTTAAATTTCTAACACTATATATATATATATATATATATATTACTTTAAATTAATAAAAAACGCTATCTGCAAAGGAAAAAAAATTGACAAAAAAATAAAAATAAAATAAATGCTTCTCCTAGCACTTTTTTCCTTTATAAAGCGTTATCTAAACATATTCTTACATAGCGCTTTTAAAACAAAAACGCTGCTTTTAAACCTATCCAAGAAGAACCTTTGCTAGCGCTTTTGGACATAGAGCGCTATATAAACTCTGCTTTAGCTAGCGCTTTATAAAAAAAGCGTTATAAAAAAAGCGTTATATTACCTTTACCAGCGCCATTTACAGTAGCGCTATTTGTAGTAGTGATAGCAGTTTGTTCAAATTATGTTATGCAACATTACTACAACGCCGTTATAATCGCTGTTTGACAATATTATTATATACTAAATATTGTATTGTGTGGAACAATAACAATTCATTCAAATTCCCGCTATACTACTATAGTGCTGATAATTGTCAACATTGACTCAAACAACAGTTTTCTCAAAACAAATGAACCCCCATTTTTTTTTGTGGTAGTCCATGGCTGTTTGAATCAATTCTCCGACATTGAACCAGCTGATTCCACTATTATTACAGATGCATTTCAAGTTAGTTAGCAATTCACGGTTGAATTAGGCTTGATAGTTGGATTGCTTGTAAAACAAGAAATTAGGTTGTTGAGTTAGATTTGCAAGTTAGTTGCTAAGGCTCTCATTGGATAAGCAGATAGAATCATAATGCAATGTATTACAATCAATCATAAATAAAGAATTTATCATTTTACTCTCTCATAATTGTCTTACTATTCCTTATAATATCAATTCTTCAAGAGTTCTGTCACTAATGACCTAAAACAACCCACATTGTGTGTACCTCAACACTATAGATATTAATCTTGCAACTATACAAGAATAACTCATTGGAAAGAGATAAAAAAAACGACGTTGTTAAGGCATTACTGCATTGAAGAAAGGAAGAGTGAGAATTGAATTGAGAATTGAAGAAAGAAAGTGTTTGTGCTTGCCTTGTTATTGAGAAAAGAATAAGAGAATGTGAAGAAGAAGAATAATTTATTTTGATCGTTCAATGGATGTTGTAAAGCAAATGAAATGACTTGATAAAAAAAAAGTAATTTAAAGAATTTATAAAAGTATATGATATGAATATATTTCTAGTAAAAAAAATGATATGAATATATATAGCCGTTAATTATTAAAAATTGATATTAATTTTAAATTTTGATAGATTTTATTTCATTATATATTTTTTTGAACGTGCTTAAATAAATATTGTAATGTTCTACCAATAGATGTAAAAATAACAACTAAAGCATAGTGTAAGAAAAGATGTAAAAATAGCAAATAAAGCATATTGAACCTTTTCGAACATAATTGATTATGTTGTTTGAGAAGAGTTAATTTAGGGATAAGAGTCGGACATTGTACCATATTTATCTTACACTTTTCAGTTTCACTTGCAGTCTCCCCTCATTTTAACGAAAATAAAGAATAAAGATCGATAAACACCCTTAATGTATACACCCCTTTATACCACTCTAAAAAACTGCAGTTAACTAAATATATGGTATGTGTAACCACATTTTTTCAGTTGCGTGACACCATTATTTAGAAGCTAAAAAATGTGGTCACGCAACTAAAATGCGCGTGACCGCTATTTTTCCACTTAGATAACCAAATGAATTCTGGGAAAATAGTGGTCATGCAACTAAAAAAATGTGGTCACACAAACCATATATTTGGCTAACTGAAATTTTTCAAAATGGTGCAAAAGGGTGTACACATTAAGGGTGTCTACCTATCCTTGCTCAAAATAAAACAGTTACACCACATTTGTAGTAACTAGTTGAAACCACTGACTTGTTGGATCATCCAAACAAGAAGGATTATCATCCACACATATGCAATTCTTTGTGACAATCTTAGGTGAAGTTGGTGATTCCCTTTGCAAGCATAACTTCTGCCCTTGTCCATCCATAGTACTCAAATGAAGATTAGTTGCTGATAAAGTTTTCCAAAAACTTTGCTTGCTCTTGCAATCTTTTGAGAGCTTCATTTTTGATCCATCACCAATACCTTCTATGCATGCACCATTGCCTACCAATTTGATTTGTTGCCCTTCTTGATTCCATTTACTTGCCCCCTCACAATCACCCAATTCAAGTTCATTGTTATTGTTCACTTTCACACATTGTCCACTTAATGGGTGATATATTAAGTAGGACTTGCTTGAATTTGAACTTGGTTCTGCAATTAAGAAAATTAACAAGAATTCATCATCATAAATTATTTACAACCATACACTATAATAAAGTTATTTTGCTTGTCACTATTCCTACTACTGATTTTATCCCTAATAGGCATGATCTTCCTAATTTTAGATTTAAAATGCTTTCATGAGTTTTTGGTTTGTGTAATTGTGTCCCACAAAAATATTTTTTTCTTGCATTTTTTAATATATTCTACGGTCCTACAAGTGGTTAGCAAGATTTATGGTGCTAGCATAGTTTAGATCACATTCTTTATAGTGATGCCATTGCATTTTAGCTGAGTTTAGAAAGAGAAAAAAATTATATTCTAACAATATCTATATCTAGTATAATATAGTTGGTTCTCTATCAATTGCACTTATGTTCTATTTAGCTACAATTATTGAACAAATTTATTTTGGATTTATATATTCTATTCTAGATATGTATTTGTTATATTTAACCTATGCTTTTATTCCTTATATACTCTTATTCTAACAATATCTATATCTATATAAAATTTACCTTGCCAACAAAAGTTAGAAATGAATAACAGAATAAGCATGCTATTCATTTTATTTGTCTCTTATTTCTATCAATAATGTAAGTTATTGATTATTAAAAATGTCATACCTAGAAGCTTCTTTTGCATAAGTTGAAACCTTTGAGGGAATTCTTGATATCGAAGTGAACTAAAATCAATACTCCATATACCATAATGTTCACTCACAATACTTTCTTTTTCTCTAATATAGTAAGTACCTTGTGCAGCCCACAATGCCCAGTCCAAATCCACTCCAGCAAGATAAGCCAAAATACATGACAAATATCTTTGATTTTGGTCATCTATATTTTCCATGTCCATACCAAATTCAGTCATAACCAATGGATTAGGGTTAGAACCACCCATGAGAAACCCTGCCTTATCATTCAATCCATTCATTACATTAGCACATTTTTTATTCACTGGTTGCTCAATCCAATCTTTTGGTGACCCAATTGACCATGCATAGGAATGTACTTCATACACCAATTTGTTCCCAATGTTAACATTTAGAGGCTTTGTCTTCAAGAGGCTTAAATCAGTGTCATAATTTAAGCCAGAAACAAAAACTAGAACATTTGGATTTGCTTTGTGGACAGTTGTTACTCCTTGGCTCATGTATTTATGCCAATTGTTTTCGTTTTGTTTTGGACCTCGTAGTTCATTTCTCAACCCTATTGCCACAACCTATTTAAAACTCAAACATTAAAAAAGTAGTTTTTTAATAATGGATTTAGCTAGTACTCTTGGAATATTTATACAATAATAATTTAGGATACTTGACATTTTTTTATAAAAAAAAATTAAGGATGCTTCATAAAATCCCTTTAAGATTTGAGGGATTATTTAGTAAAAATAATTAAAACTTTAAAAACTTGATATTTCTTTTTTTTGAAATGCTAAGTAATGTAACTAAAATTTAGTGACACCTATATGTTGTTAAAGAGACCACTTTCTATTTATTAAGGAAGTATGAGGGGGATGTTTGTGACCATAATAGCGTAAAATGAAAAATAAAATAAAATAAAGATTGTTAGAAATAAGTATAGTATCCAATGTTAAAACTAATTTATGAATTTACTCTAAATTTTCTCTATACCAAACAAATTTTTTAGATGATCGATATAATGAACAGCCTCTAAAATAAATTCTTAGGTTTTTTTAAACTATCTATGTTAATCTTATTACTATTTGGAAGATATAAAAATAATGTTTCTGTTACAAACCTGAGGTTTTCCTTTGACACGGTTGGCCACATTGGAAAGTCCTTGCAGCCATTCTTCGGGGTCAAAATATTGGTCACCAAAAAATCCATTCCCATCATTATTGTCACAACACCATTTAGGATCACTAACATGATTATCAGCCAAAACCATCATACCTTGTCTCCCAAACTCATCAATCACAAAATCAAAAGCTTCCACAACAGTAATATTCTCCATAGAAGGGTTAAAATTTCCAATTCCTAACCTAGAACCTGGGAGATTCAATTTGTCCAAATTTTCTCCAACTTTATAATTTGAGTAACGTGTAAACATATGTGTTGCCCATGTGTATCTTACACAATTAAACCCTAATTCCTTCAATTGAGCTATAACATCTTTTAAGGGTATTGTGTCAAGACCTTCAGCTACCATTGCATTCATGTGACTTGACCAATTGACACAATGTAGCTTCACCCTTTTTCCTGACTCATCTACTATCCATCTCTTGTTGGTTGAAAGAGGAAAAGAATTTGAATTTGATGCAAAAATTGAAATTGCCAAAAGTAAAATCAAGCACAATGGTTTTCCTCTCATCATGATTTTTTTTTTTTAAATAAGGATGTGGTGGTATAGAAAATTATTTGATTTTCCTCGTAGTTTACCTTTTGTGCTTATATAGGAATTTTTACCACGATGTTTGTTACAAAAGATCATGGCTTAATAAAAATGATAAGATTGATTTTTACTTGTTTTCTAATTTTAGTATGAATATATTTTAATGCAACTAGTGCCAGTTTCATTTTCCTTAAATAAATTTATGTTGTGAGTTTGTGACATTTCAAACAAAAATTATTGTTGAGAACATATTTATTTCCAGAAATATAGTTTGAACATACTTTATGCATAAAAAGAAAAAAATTAAAACTCATCCATTGAAGGAGTGATAGTTTAGCTATTGAAATAAACAGGGTCTTCAGACTATAATTGACATTTGTCTATGTAATACAAACAATATATATGGTTGTAGAAATATCATTTGTCATATATATATGAGACACGATTAATGATATTACAGTGTCAAACTTAATATATAACGCCTTCAATGCTTCTTTACCGGATAATAGTATTATAGAATTATCCATTAATTTAAAAGATAGTATAATATTTGAACAAAAAAAATATAGTACAATATAGACCATGTCTATAAAATTTGACATTAGTTGGAAGTTGGAAATAATTTGATATGTCAATGACATATATCAAAATTAACGTTTTATGAACTTTATGTAAAACGAGTTAATTTTGATGTATCTCATTGACATATCAAATGACTAACAATTAACGTCAACTTTTATAGATATTGTTTATGTTATAATATTTTGTAATCCAACGGTCAGATTTGTAATCCAGCGATTATCAAATCGTTGTCAAATTCTAGCAACAGAACAACCAATGGCAACATTCCGATTCTAGCATCAAATCTCAACTCAGCGACTCAGTGGCTCAACTCAAACGTGTTACCATATTACCATGCAAGAAAATCACTCTATTCACTGTCGGTAAAAAAATCACGACCACCGTTGACCATGGTCTCATATCACAACTTGTCGAACGGTTCAAATCTTTGGGTATACACACTGCATGTTTGGACGATTCAAAAAAGTCACCACCCTCTTAGCTAGCTAGAAGCCAAACTTTTCTCCATACTTGATCGGCCAGCCAACAGTAGGCCTAAGATGTTATCCACTTCAATAGATTCTTTAAACACTGTCATGCTACAGACATTAGTTGAATTAGCGTGTTCGATCATAAGAGTATATTTTGGGATAAGGGACTATAGCTCCCGTTAAATCTCATCCCGCTTTGAGTCCAAAAAGGATGCTCTCTTAGTAATGTCATCTTGGCATTCTGAGGGCTCTTTTCTTCACCAGTAGAGATCAACATCCAATTACATGAATGATTCTTTATCAAAATGAATAAGTTACAGTTGGGCCAAATTAGCAAAGTCGACATCATATTGCTCCTTGAAACCCAAAAAATCTTGAGAGATGTCTCTGATTTAAGCATCCAGTTTGCATGGAAGAAGGCAGTATGGAGAAAGACATAAACCAATAAAGGACGACCCTTGCATTTTCCATCGGCAAAGTAGGGGTAATAGTGTCCTCATCGGCAAAGTAGTGATCTAGCTTCTTATAATGGATGGTTTCCTCTAGATGAGAGGAGGATGGGCAATATAATTCCTTATTAGGTGACAAATCTTCATGGAAAAGGTGGTCAAAGTCCTTATTGAAGGTGAGAAAAACACAAGAAGGGGGGTTGAATTGTGTTAGCTTTTTGTTCTTTTTAAACCAAGTCCAGAGTCCAGCGTCTGATAGAGTTCAGAGTTTGGAACAATGTTCAGAGTCTAATGCAACAGATATAAAAGAGATAGATAGATAGATAGATAGATAGATAGATAGATAGATAGATAGATAGATAGATAGAGAGAGAGAGAGAGAGAGAGAGAGAGGGAGAGAGGAAAGAGACACAAGCAATTATCATGGTTTCTTCCATAACTCGGAAGTAGTACAGTCCCCCTTGCACTTCCAAGGAGATTTTCACTATAATCACACAAGATTACAATTTCTCAAGCACACAAGCAAGAGACTTCAAATACTCAAGCACACAAGCAAAAGATTCCCTATGGTCAACCACAAAAGCAAGAGACTTCTAAAACAATCAAATTACTAGAATAAGTATGGGTTGAACACTTGATATACAATCAGTGGTGTTCACAATACAAAATAGTTCATACTCTAAGACTTAAGAATTTCTAAGATATGAAAGTTTATAAGAAATTCTAAGTGTTTGGTGCACAACAATTTCAACAGAGTTTTGACACAGTTAATATGTTGTAGAGTCTTTACTAATCTTCAAGTCTTTATTCCTTTATATAGAGGTATGAAAGATACGTTATAGAGTTGCTAGCACATCAAAGAGTCGTTGTAGAAGCTTGATCAATCATCATTTATTTGTTGCTTGATATGGTTAATGACCTAGGAGGGAATAGTTTGAAAACCATTCCTTGATAAGGAATTAACCAGTAGAGACACAGCTGTAGCTTGTACTATGTGCAGGAAATGTTGGAGTAGTGGAGGTAGTGGCTATACAGTTGTACTATTTGTCCTTCATTGTCCTTTTTTTGTGGATATGCATCCAATGCCTTCCAATTCTTCAGAAATATCTGTTGCTCCAGTGTTTAATTCCTTCTGCATATTTGTGTCTTTAAGACATAAATTTTAGTCTATGGTCCTGCACATTTGAACAAATATTAACATATCCAATTGACTTTAGTACCTTGTTATAATCAAAACTTTAAGAGGAATTGTTAAACTCATTTTGTTCCAACACTTAGAAAGGTGAGAGAAGTCATTTACTGGAGAAACGATCGACTGAAAAGAAATAAAGAAATGATTGGCCAATAAAAGAACCGGAGAAACAATTGACTTAAAAGAACTAAAGAAATGATTGGTCAATGAAAAACATGAAGAAAGATATTAACAAATTCTATAATGATTGATTTCTTATGAGCTTGGTGATATGAGGATGACAAAAGGCAGCCAATTTTCCTGTTCCAAGAAGATCAAACTGGATTCTCTTCTCCCACGTAAAAGAAATAACAGGCTGATAAATTAAGGGAAATACAACGTAAATAGTATGGGAGAAGGAAATACATTTTTTAGCTGATGACATTGGTGGTTGAGGAGATTCAGTAGGATTTGTTATGATAAGAGGATCAGACTAAGAGGTACCATGTCAAGACCCAAGGTTGGTTTAGAACAATGGATCTAATATTTTGATGATAACAATGTATTGAAGAATAATTGGCTACTCTAAAGTTTGTTCAAATGTACAAGATTATAGAATTAAAACCTGACCTTGAAGTCAACACTCTGACCCTGAAACATATTGGTCTAATAAAGAAGAGAAACTTTGATGCTCAAGACAAGCTTCTGAATATGGTAAACAAAAAAGTCAAATTGCTATGATTTAATATGTAGCAAGTTAGGAAGACAAGCTTTAATTTGTAAACGAAGCTTTGAAGGATCAAGTCAACGCTCCAAAGAACATGTGACCAATTTTGTCCTTTTTTGATGGAACGTCCCTATCGATGATCTATCCACAATCAATAGTATGTTTTGTCCTCAGTGAATTAAAATAAGACACGTTGTAGAAACACACAAAACTTTGCGTAAGGCAAAATAGATGCAATAGATCATTCTAAAAGAAGCAAATGAATTCTAAAGTATTATTTAACGAAATTATCTTTAAGAGGCAAATATTTCAAATATGAAGAAAAATTCTTAAGGAAGCTTGATGCACTGACAATCTCTTCAAACAACGACTCTATTTAAATCTACTTTAAAATGATCTTGAGCCTTTGGATAAATATAGAAAACTACACGATATCAACAATGTCAAAACTCATATCAAGTTTCTAGAAATTCTTACAAATTTTCATCTTAGTATTTCTTAAGTGTTTAGAAAAAATCGGTGCCTAATTTAGATTACCGCTCTTTGAGTCTGAAGTGTAAACAAACGTCTTGGATCCAGCACTATAACGATGATTTTATAATAGAGTAGTATTTGGAGTTAGAGTAATTGGGATCTAGATGTGGTGTAGTATTTGGAGTTTCTTGGAGTGATTTTAGCTCATTGTATTCACGTTGTATTTTTTATCCTAATCTAGATTAATGCTCATTAATTAATTTTGTCTTTTCAAAGAGAAAAAAATATCAATTATAATAACAAACAAAAAAGTTTAAAAATTGTCAGCTCAATGGGATATTGTTAACTAATCACTAATTTCACATGTTACAAAAAAATTAAAAATAATAACAAATTAAATAAATAATATATATTAGCTAAAACAGTTACACGTTTGTTGTAACTAGTTGAAACCATTGACTTTGAGGATCATCTAAACAAGCAGGATTATCATCAATGCATATGCATTTTTTTGTAACTATCTTAGGTGAAGTGGGAGATTTCCTTTGCAAGCATAAATTTTGTCCTTGACTATCCAAGGTACCCAAATAAAGATTGGTTGCTGATAAAGTTTTCCAAAAACTTTACTTGCTCTTGCAATCATTTGAGAGTTTCACTTGAGACCCATCTTTAATTGCTTCTATGCATGTATCATTGCCAACCAATTTGATTTGTTGCCCAACTTGATTCCACTTACTTTTGCCATCACAATCACCCAATACAAGTTTATTCCTTTTGTTCCCTTTTACTCATTGTCCACTTAATGGGTGATATATTATGTAGGACTTGCTTGATTTTGAACTTGGTTCTGCAATTAAGAAAATTAACATCATTCATCATCTTAAATCATTTACAACCATAGAATATAATAAATTAGTTATTACTTCTTACTTTTATAAATCTTTTACAACCATAGAATATAATGAATTAGTTATTACTTCTTACTTTTATTTTGGATGACTTTATCTATATATACAAGTAAGGTCTACCAAATTTTAGATTTCAATAATATTTGTTTTCATGTGTTTTTATCATTTTTGTTTTATATTATATTCTACTTTTTCAAGAAACGTTATATTCTATTTGTTATGTTAACCTATGCTACATAACATCATTCCTTATATATTCTTAAAAATAAAATATAAAAAAACTTCAATCCTTTTTCCATTTCTAATATTTATTGAAACCTAAATATGACATACCTAAAAGCTTCTTATGCATAAGTTGAAACCTTTGAGGAAATTCTAGATATCGAAGTGTGCGAAAATCATAACTCCATATACCAAAAGTTTCACTCACAATAATTTCATTTTTTCTTATATAGTAAGCACCTTGTGCAGCCCACAATGCCCAATCCAAATCCACACCTACAAGATATGCCAACATACAAGACAAGAATTTTTCATTCATGTCAGTCTTATTTTCCATGTTGATACCAAATTCACTCATAACCAATGGTATAGGGTTTCAACCACTCATTAGAAACCCTGCCCTATCATTCAAATTATTCATTACATTAGCACATTTTTTTGTTCAATGGTTGCTTGTCCCAATCACTTCGTTCCCCACTTGACCATGCATAGGAATGTACCTCGTACACTAATTTGTCTCCTATGCTAACATTTAGAGGCTTTGTTTTCAAGAGGCTTAAATCAGTGTCATAATTCAAGCCAGAAACAAAGACTAGAATATCTGGATTTGCTTTGTGAACAGCTGTAGCTCCTTGGCTCATGTACTCGTGCCAATTGTTTTCGTTTTGTTTTGGACCTCTTAGTTCATTTCTCAACCCTATTGCCACAACCTATAATTCAAAACCCTAACATTAGTTTATTAAAAAAAAAAAACCTAACATTAATTTTTTTTGTTTTTTTTGTTTTGTACTTATTTAGGATAATTAAAAACCATTTAGTATTTAATATTGTTTGTTTCTTTGTCCCAAATCGTACTATTCAGTGGTAAAAGAGTAATTTAATAAATAACTCTAAATTTATTCTAAAAAAAGAAATAACTCTTTTTTTTTTTTAAAAAACAAATTTTATTAAACAATCAGATCTCTGCTCAAGACGAACATAGACCGGTGGAACAGAGAATACAAACAAAAGGCGTTGTATATAGGCGGAACACCAAAAAATAAACACCCTAAAAAACACCCCTGAAGACAACACCCATAAAAAATAAAAAATAAACTCTAAATAGAAGCAACTTAGACAATTGATAACATGAGCAAAGTTAACCTACAGATCAATTTCTTAATATCTTATGTAAGAGATTAAAATAATATTGTATGTTGTACCAAAAAAATTGTATATGAACCTGAGGTTTTCCTTTGACACGATTGGCAACATTAGAAAGTCCTTGTAACCATTCTTCTGGGTTAAAATATTGGTCACCAAAGAATCCATTCCCATGATTATTGTCACAACACCATTTAGGATCACTAACATTATTATCAGCCAAAACCATCATACCTTGTTTCCCAAACTCATCAATCACAAAATCAAAGGCTTCCACAACAGTTATATTCTCCAAAGAAGGGTTAAAATTTCCAATTCCTAACCTAGAACCTGGGAGATTCAATTTGTCCAAATTTTCTCCAACTTTATAATTTGAGTAACGTGTGAACATATGTGTTGCCCATGTGTATCTTACACAATTAAACCCTAATCCCTTCAATTGAGCTATAACATCTTTTAAGGGTATTGTGTCAAGACCTTCAGCTACCATTGCATTCATGTGACTTGACCAATTGACACAATGTAGCTTCACCCTTTTTCCTGATTCATCTACTATCCATCTCTTGTTGGTTGAGAGAGGAAAAGAATTTGAATTTGATGCAAACTTTGAAATTGCCAAAAGTAAAATCAAGATGAAATATTTTTCTCTCATCCTTAAATTTTAAAAATAAGGATGTAAGAAACTAGAAATTAATATATGTTTTTGGGTTTTGTTTTAAATGATTTTCCTCACACTTCATATTTTGTACTTATATATAGGATTTTTTTTAGTCACGGTGTTATCATGATTATGAGCTAGATAAAAAAATTGACTCTTTATTCTCTTCTAATTTTAGTATGAATATGTCTTAATGCAACTAGTGCCAGTTTCATTTTCCTTAAATGAACTATGTTGGGTTGTTACACTTTTTTTGTTGAGATATTGTGTTGTTACACTTGTTTTGATAACATATTTGTATTTAGAAATACCCAATTGTATTGCTATTCTTATTATTAATGAAATGTTGTAAGCATCTTTTACTATAAAAAAATAAATTTGTATTTAGCAATATAAATTGGTTTGTAGTACTTTATGCATAAAAAAAAAAGTGTCCATTGGAAGAGCGATAATTTAGCGATTTCATCTCAATCCCAATAAAGCACGCGTAGGGCGTTCCTAGTGAAAGAAACATAGAATCTACAAGATCCATATAATTTTAAAGCATTGCTATACATCCCAAAGGATTTTATAACGAGAGAGTCCCGAATTGCAGTCCAACCAATTAAAGTATTTGCTGGCCGGAAAACATGGGTAGTCAGGTTCTTATATTTTTTTTTTATCAAGCAGTAAAATAAAAATGAAATCTAATGGCCATTAATTTGCCAACAAATTCGGAAACTGTTCAGGAAGTCACTTTTCGCTGGATCTATCATTTCTGATAATTTTATGTGTGGCTTTTAATATAGTTATGGTACGACTTATAGTTTAGTTAATATATACGATTGTACAAAAGTTTTACACTACATCCAATACTTGTCGACCGTATTTATATCAATTAACGAGGTATGACGGATCATGCAGTTTTAAACCCTTAAATGATATGCTAAGACCATCCACAACAGATCACCTCAAATTGGGTGCTTAAATGGGTCATTTGTGTCTACATCATTAATTTTGCAGTAATACTTCATCCGATCACTATTATAAGCAAAAATCACTTTTTTAAATTCATTCAATAAATGATGTATTATTTAGTCAATAATATAGACCAAATACATCATTAATTGAATGAACTTAAAAGTTGATTTTTGTTTATAATAGTGACCGGATGGAGTACTTAATAAGCACCAATTTTCTCCAAACTCAACACCTCAAAAGAAATTATTAAATAGGTCCCACGAATAATTATATATCATTACATTTCAACAAAATGTATTTAATTTATTAAGATTAATTAAATAGGACCAACAAAAAATAGAGATAGGGTGCTTCCATAGCCACCCTTCTTCATAGACACCCGTATATTTTACTTCACAATGGGGATGCCTATTTAATGTGGTGCTAAATAGGTTAAGTACCCACCATTGTGGATGGTCTAACACATCATTTATAAGACTTTTGTGGGGTGGCAATGTATATAAATTAAACTTTGAAAGTTGTTATTTTTAGGTTTTTAAAAGTTTTTTTTAATAAATTCAGAACAAATTGATTTGATTGTGCAAAATATATGTATGCACCGACAATATGTAACAATTAAAATACAATTTAAATATAAAATAAATTCTTAAATCCAATGTAGTTATATAAAGTACGGCAAATGTTTATTCGGAGACAACCTCAAACCGACATACAACTGTTTTCATTACACACGGATTCTCAACACCACTCCCGAATAAAAAGCATATCACAAGCATACTGGTGATAAGATACCACCAGTCAGAGTTTCTCATCTAAACCCACTGAACATACCAAGAGTCACTGCTGCCTCCCCGCATAAACCATATCCTAGCAAAAGATTAGTCTCATAGCAGTTTCAAATGACCTAAGCTTATGGAGATACATTACATTCGGGATCCATTAAAGAACCACATGACCTAATTATAACAAGTTGCAACACACACAACCCTGAAATTATCATTTTCCAGACAAAAAATAAGACTTCTGTTTCATAATAGAGATAAAGTTACTATACAAGAGTAGCAACAATACAATATAAACAATAAGCAAAACAAAGCACATTCAAATATTCAACACAATTAAGTCTACAAACATTTTGCTTCAGGCACAGGTATAACAAGAATTTCAAAATACAACACATCAGATACAGTACAACAAATGGTAAACTTGTAGAGAGTTCATTTTCATAAAGTGGCTGATGAAGGCTATGGCCAGAAGAAAAACAACTCCTATGAAAATTGTATAAGATTTTTGAACCACTAGATTCACAATATCCCCACCAAGTCAAGTACTCTTTGGATGTAGTAACAATATGAGGCATACAGCCGAATAATTTGTATATGAGAAAGTCTTTGAAAGCCATAGATTGCGTGAAAACGAAGTGTCTCTAACCGTAAACACCTACGGAAAATGATGACGACATTTGCTATTCTACCTTGATGCTATAAAATAACACAACCACATTTGTGCTGTGCTGCATCGTTCGCAGCTTTCTTGTCTGTACAATAAGGAGAAAAGTCCAACATGTCAATATGTGTCAAATGAACCTCTAAAACTAAATGAAATAGAATTTGGCCAAACAGAACAGCAGTAAATTTAAGAAGCAAGCATTGTCAAAGTGTAAACATGTTCTATAAAGAGTTCCATAGTTGTACACAAGTCAACAAGTCAGTCTATAAATAACTCTAATCACATTTCATCAGAGTATAAACATGTTCAAATAAGTAATATACTGGATATGTCAAGCTGGTGAAATTTAATGGTCGTATGTGTAAAACTTAATTTACTATAACTCTTTTTTGGATAAGCAACTTAAGCACCTAGCACATAAGTGCTTATGTGTAAGCTATTTCAATAACAAAAGATCAAATAAAGCAGACTGTTTACATATAAGCTATAAGCTGTTTTCATAAGCGCTTTTGTACAGGTTATCGAAATAAATTGAAAAAGTTAATGAACATATCATAAGCTGTTTTCATATGCTCTCTGAAACTGTCCCTCAAAAGCTTATGTCAGTATATAAGCTCAACTGTGCCAATCAAGAAAGGTCTATAACTAAATTCTAGAGAGATTAGTAATCTAGAGAGACGAAAAAGTTTACAGTCCTTGCTTCACAGAGGAGACTACTTCACAAATAAGATAGTTCAATTTAGACAAATAATGAATAAAAAAAACAAGGGATGACTTTTCCTTGACAGCTAAGTTAAAGAATGATACTTCATAATGAATATGTCAATCAAGGATAGGTCTTAATATTTAAGAAACACTTCTATAATGAAATTTATGTAAAAGTATAAATTGAAAAAGTTTATGAACATATCATAAGCTATAAGCTGTTTTCATAAGCGCTTTTGTACAGCTTATAGAAATAAATTGAAAAAGTTTATGAACATATCATAAGCTGTTTTCATATGCTCTCTGAAACTGTCCCTCAAAAGCTTATGTCAGTAGATAAGCTCAAATGTGCCAATCAAAAAAGGTGTATAACTAAATTCTAGAGAATAGTAATCTAAAGAGACGAAAAAGTTTACAGTCCTAGCTTCAGAGGAGACTACTTCACAATTAAGATAGTTCAATTTACACAAATAATGGATTAATAAAACAAGGGATGACTTTTCCTTGACAGCTAAGTTATAGGACGATATCTCATAATTAATATGTCAATCAAGGACAGGTCTTAATATTTAAGAAACACCTATAATGATATTCATGTAAAAGTATATTATAGTCAACCTTTGAAAAAGAATAATTTATCATTAAGCTGTGCTGTATTAACAAAAATAATAATAATTAGAACAAGGATTTGGCATTGTTGGAAATAAATATTAGACCTTTGTCTGTAGTAGGTGGTTGCACAACCACATGCATTGTTGTAACAGTACCAGGGGTATCACATAAAGGGCTTTGGCTCTGGCATTCACCGACTGTTTTGTTGTTCTCCAATATTTTTCCTGCACTGATTAACTTCAAATCTTTTATAGTCCTTGGCACATTCTCCTTATCTTCAAAACACAACACAAAACTAACAGTTACAAACAAATCTCATATATCAATAAAATAAAAGGCAAGAAATTAACTGAATAATATATCCATAATGTTTTAAAAACCAAACAACGAATCAGCAAGACTTCTGGATTATGGTTCAACTGCCTTAAGCCCCCTTATATCGGGACAAAACCATGGTCGAATTGCTAAAATAACTGAACAGTGAAGGCTGATTAAAGGTTCAACCGGTTGAACCGTCAAGCAGGACAGTAAAGGAAATGAATTACAAGAAACGAACTACTAAATGAGGGACACATACCTAGTGTTTTCCACATTTAGTTTAAGGCTCTATTTGAGGCCTTATCACCTTACATACTTTCTTAACTGATGAAATCCTAAACAGCTATTTTATTTATTTTTTTTTTATTTCTCTCTATGAAGCAAATGACATTTTATTAATGCAAAAGAATTGAGCAAACAAAAACATTTGCCAACAAATACATTCAACATATCTTCCAGAAGCATATGCAGGATAGCATATCTTTGACACATGAAAATTCTAAACATCACATTAAACGGAAACATATTTCAATTCCTTTTCTTCTCTGATCTCATTACAAGCTTGATATTTTTATATTCTCTGTTATTGGAGCAATAGTTACATCTACGGTCACTTAAAAAGTGATAACTACATACTAAAAGGGGATTATTTCTTCTTCATCCTCAATATATATCTTCTAAAATCACCAATACATCAAACCCAAAAGCCTCAAACGATCATGCACCTGCTATCACCCGGTTTTTGAATCCATCCAATCAAACCACCTGCCCCTCTTAAATTTTTTTATCAGTGGACAGTAAGAATCAAACTTGTTATTGCAGCAGGGGTTTACAACACTCAGACACCCCTGCACACCAACCACTTGCGCTAGACCCTGATGGTACTTATATCTATTAATGCATGAACACAATGTTTCTTACAACAACCGGAACAATACGAAAGCATCATCACAAATCTGACATAGATAATTTGGTTATTAAGCTGAAAAACCAAAAAGTGAAAGCATACAGAAGACAAACAGAAAACAACTAACCTTTTGGCCATTGAGCAAGAATACTTTCTTTCAATGTTGCAATACTAGTGGCGGCAGGAAAACTTTTGGGGCCGATATCAGAACCATCCGTCAACCTAAACTTGATCTCAAACTGCTCTTGGTTCCCGGTCATGCTCGGAGATCCAAGAAACTTGTAAAGTTAAATCAAAATCTAATAGCTTAAGTTGTATCTCAAAAACTATGAACAAGTTTTCCTTTGAAATCACTTCAATTGAGTTTAATTAACGAATACGAGGCTATCATGAATCATCACTCTCTTAGTTTTCTGCAAAAATAATACACAAAACACAAAAATTTGAGTAAGATTTATCTAATATATATGCATCTGTATATCAAACAACATGCAGAATCCAACATATGAAAACAGATAAATCATAAATCATAGATATTTTTCAAGAGGTTTGAAATACACATGTCATAATTCATGAGAATAAAACAATTGAAATCCAACAAGTGCATACAAGAAAATATCATAACATATACAACAACAAAAACATCATAACATAATTCATAATTCAAGACACTATCACCAACAAAAAAGGAAAATCAAATATCTTGTGCACCTGAAACAGATCTAATTTTCAAAAGGGTATGCATAAAATCAATAAAAATCTAAAATTTTCAACTGGGTCAACAAAAAAAAAATCAAGCAAAAAATTGGAAAAAAACCGAACAACCTTTAAGTATTGATTTGTTTTTCTGAGTTGGTTATAGATGTCACTGATCTGAGTGGAAATTTGTTAAAATCACGAGAATTAGGTTGATAAAAACCTAGATTGAAGATGAAGAAGAAGAAGAAGAAGAAGAAGAAAAAGAGAGAAAGTTGATGCTTTTTCTTCTTCTTTTTTATTTTACTATTATCTTTTTTTTTTTAGGTTTTGGTTGAGTTGTGAAATGCAATTCAATGCAATAATTGATATATATTAAAATGGGAGAAAATCAAGGAAAGAGGGTGCTTTGGAATTTTCAAAGTCATGGAAATTTGTGGTCAATGACTTCATTCTTTGTTTGTTGGCTTCTCTCCCTCCTCCTAATCTCCGAAGGCTGTGGAAATGGAAAAAACTTACCATTTTGTACATTTTTTATTACATAAAATTCAATTATTCTTTTAAGGAATTACATAAAATTCAATTCTGACTCAAATTAATAAAAATGCATAAGTTTTCAATACTTTTTGTCATTTCCTTACAAAATGTTTTTCATGTTCCTTATAAACAGATATTTAGCCTTTAGTTTTAGACTATCTAGGACAGTTGGTTAACATTTGGGTTTTTTAGACACACAAATATTGACATGATATCTAAAATGTATTTTTTTTTTTTAAGAAGTCACAACGAATTACTCCATGAATATAAAAAAGGCATTCTTTCCGCACGACGTATTAGAAGAGAATATAAAAAAGTTAATTACAACATAGTCATAAAAAAGGAACTATAATGTCTCCATGAGCTTAACTCAGTTGGCAGGGACATTGCATAATTTATAAGGGGTCGGGGTTCGAACCCAGACACCCCACTTCTCCATATTTATTGTGTGACCTTCAGCCACTAGACTATTAGACCAAAAAAAAAGGAACTATAAAAAACTAATAAGATTAGCAAATGCTTAAACACAACAAGGGACTTAACCACCAGCTATGGTACTAATAAGCCAGAAATGCAAAATTAGTCTTAGCCTATGAAAAAGAGAGCAACTTAACATTCTCCAAAAGCCGTAGAATTAACCTTTCTTGTTGCTTAAAGATCTTGGTGTTTCCTTCTCTTCCAAATAACCCAAAACAAAAGCCTAATAAAATGTTCAGCATTAGAAAAACCTGTTATATGTCAATCTAATCAATCCCTTAGTGTAACATTGGTTCCACTTGATTCTAGAGATGTATAAATAATTTTGACATTTTGTACTTTTTACAAACATTTTGTATGTTTTCCAACAAAATTAGTCTTACATTTTTTCTTGGAGTAGTAAAAGTCTCTCAAATCAATCCCTTATATATTTTTTCCATATATAAAACAATTATCAAAGATAGAATTTGGAAGAAGATCAATTCATGGAGTAGTAAAAGTCTCTCAAAAGCCAGTCGTGAAATTCTCATCAAATTTGTGCTTCGATCTATCACTACATACTTTACGAGTTTGTTCACTCTCCTTGTTTCTCTTTGTGATGAAATTGAGATAATGATGAATTTCTTTTGGTGGGGTTATTCGGGAGATCAAAGTATAGGTATTAACCGACTTTATTGGGATAAATTGTATATGCATAAGAATGATAGAGGTATGAGTTTCAAAAATCTACCTATCTTTAATCTAGCTATGTTAGACAAACAGGGATGGAGACTTGTGTCAAATTCTGATTCGTTAGCAACTAAAATTTACAAGGAAAGATATTATCCTAAATTCAATTTCTTTGTGTGGCGAAGTTGGAAGCAGATGGAGAATATATGATTCTGAGGATATCTGGGTTAGGTATGATAAGTGGATTGCAAATGATGTTACACTTATCCACATGTTGATGTAGATTTTCCTCTAGTTGATCTAAGAGTCTCAGATTACAGATGGAACCTATCGATTTTGAGTTTGATGTTAAAAAAATGGTAGATAGTTTTTCATCTACACATCATAATGTTATAGAGTTTGGAATGATTATTATTCATAATTGTAAAATTATTTTTGAATAATATTATGTCAACTTTAGTGTTGAGTTTGTGATAAGACAAACAAATGAGACAACTCATAAATTATCTAAGACGACCACATCTTCGAATATCTTTCAGATATTGGCAGAAATACCGGATTGTATTGAACACATTTTAAATAACAAAATACAATAATTCTATTAAAAAAAAACCTTGTCTATGGATTAGCTGTCTTTTCTTCTCTAAAAGTTGGTGGGTAATTAGCTCACGAACTTAATTTTTTTGGGTAACAATCAATATTGTCATATACCATTCACCAACTTTTAAAGAAAAACAATGCTATTGTTTTGTGATAGTAGCACATAAACATATTATATTGTCCTACAACTATTACTATATCACCATGACACCATACTGTAGTTGTAGAAGGCTCAAGTCCATATGTATTCGCCATGGAATTTTTTTGTCAAGTAATAATAAATCAGAGGAGAAACACTTCATGCAAGAATTTAGGAGAAAAACATTATCACAGCATCAGTAATATTTGCAATAAAACTGTTTATTTATCAAGAAAATAACTATGGAATAAAACACAAATCACATCACAATAACTACTAATTAATAGAAGACGGGACAGCATATTTGAATTCTATAGCCAGAATAATTAATTGTAACATTACTTATGTACCAAAAAATTCAACGGAATATTTTGCAAGTAATGACATAGTTGCATGATTCATGTTTGGAACTATGGATTAAATTTTATTTTATGTGAATGTGTACAAAGGTTTAGTCCACTGTGAGGAAAGAAACAACATTAGCAGCCGATACTATTACACTGCAGTGTTCAACTTGATTTCTCAAACCTAAAATAATCATGAAAAAAGCATTAGGGGAAAGTCCTTATCTAAGAGCTGACAATCTTAATTCAGAAAAACCACAACAAGTGGGACCTCAATATAGATTCCTCATATATCATATTGATGTAATCTACTTGTGGTCCATCTCTTATATGCTACCATGTTCTGATGAATGAGGATCTTTTTATTAGTTTTCATTTATGATGTTTTAATTAATTGCTATCTTTTTTAGATTTTGGCTAAAACGAATTTTTGGCCTCTCAAATTTTGAAAATTCCAACTTTAACCCTTAAGCTTAGTCTCTTTTGCAAGACTTTGATCCCCTTAATTTTAACTCGGTCAACAATAATATGGATAAGTTTTTTTTTGAAAAAAATTGCCAATTTGTAGTTGATCAAAAAAATTAATTGAAAAATAAATTAAAAGAAAATGAGGTATCAATTCAACTCCTTCTCAACTATTCTATTCTCTAGCATCTTCTCTACATCATTCATAATCTTCCCTTTCAATTTCTCCTTCCCCTCAACAATGGCCCTCAAATTTCTAATTGTCGTTTACCACATCGTCAAACTATGAAGATTCAAATTTTCTAATTTCGAACTTGAAGTATCACACAAACTACAAGTGTCATTCTAGCATCACACTCTCCCAAATTGGCAATACAATTTAAACAACCCATAAACTCTTCGAGTACAATGCTCTCTTACAAACCATTCTCCGCGAACTAAAGATTCTTCGAAGTCACATACAACACAAAGCTCCCACGAGCATGGTATTTATCCTCACACAAAACATCAAATTGCTCAAAGTCATCACTCTTTACTCCAAGAATGACGACTTGGGGGGGCTACTGTTCTGGACTGTGCAAAAGCCCATGGTCACAATCCAGGGCCAAACAAACAGGCCCAATTGATACGCCGCAAGTGTACTCATAAATCGGTTTTAGTATAAAAGGTTGTTGAATCCTCATAGACCAATTACAATTACCGCTATAAGTCGTTTTCTATGTTTATATAAGGCTATTCAAAACAACTGATTTTGCGTGGGAAAATAAAGTAGTGAATTTAATTCAATAATAAAAACGAGAGACCAAAACGATGATTTCCGGATACCTATGTTACTCACACAAATTGTGGCATTTGTCCATAACTAGGATATCTATTATGTAGAAAAATACTAAATCATAGATACCATCTACTTTCACAATCCGTTATCAGATTTTAAACACACAATTGCCTAGTTTCGTAGTGCTTAACTACAAGTTTAAAACTCCCTTTTCAAATTCAGTAAATCCTTAATTAATTAGAAAAGTTCTTTCACTACTTACTAATTAAAAATCTGAATTTTTCTAAGTCCAAAACCATTTTCACTCTTTCAACACGTATACGGTATTTCGATGTTTTTACTTTCGTAGTAAAACTTTTAAATTGAAAAACAGAATTTCCAGAACACTAAATTTATTCTCGTTACAATTGAACAAACATGCAATTCATATGAGTTCTGTCGGTCCTCTCGTTTGGACTCAATTAAACTACTCATACATGGTAAAATAATGTTCTACACATACTTTTGATGAATTCATGCAAAATTAGAACAGCAGCATTACACCACAACAGCAATCACATAATATTAATTAGAGTAGAATGACTCAGCAACAGTAGCAGAATATGAATTATAGTAGACTGGTGCAGCAACTCAGCAGTAGAAACGGAAATAAAAGGGAATAATATAGAACTGAAACTTAAAACTGCATATAAAATATTTCTCCGATATGAAGCTTGGATGATCAAAACTAAGTGTTTCCTAGCTATTTATAGCCTAAATTGTACTTCATAATCGTGCAAAAATCACGTGGAAAGTTGTTAGATTGTGTAGCAATCTGTTGAGCTTTTTCTGGAAAATGCGCGACTGGGTTCATTGACGGGCGTCATGGATGCTAACGGTCTACCTTTAACTCCTTTTTCTTGTTCAAATACTGGATTGAGCGTCAGAGTGTCTGCATGTAAGCCACCCTCCGCTGTTCCAAGCTTACTAGAACAACAAGCTCACTGCACTGAACTCAAGACTCAAGAGATATGTGCCCTTAGGGGCTAAAATTCTAACGAGTCCTTCCATTATTGAGGTATATATGAATTTTTATTTACATTTACTAAATCTCAAATAACACCTGCTGAGAAATCAATGTTATTTTTGTTGTTGGAATCGGCTTATAATTGTTTTCCCTTGTTTTTTTAAACTGGCACCAATCAGGTCATTATCTCAATGACTCAACCATGAAGACAAATAGACAGTGGGCTTTTAATTATGAAGGGCGACATCAGTCATCGTTGCCGTTTTGAGCAATTTTCAAGTACCAGTCCATAATGGTTCATTATGGAAATTCCCATTGAAATTTTTTCCATGCATTTGACCTCTGTTTATTGATCATTGTTCGCAATGTTATGTTTTCCATGTTGTAAGAATGTTAAAGTACCGATAGAATGCATGCCTTACTTTTTGCTAATTTCTTAAAATTTTCATTATGAGTATAGATTAAGGTTACAATTCACATTATAAAGATTAAGAAAGAAAAATTAGCTGAACTTGTATTGTTTGTAGTCGGCCACAGACCGTTAGATTCAGAAATAAAAAATTAGTTGATTGAAGAAAGTTAAATTAAGACAGAAACAATTTTTTCTCTCTTAATCTTCCGGTCTGCTCAGCCAGATTCTATTTTTTCTGTGATCAAAGGTTGCTGTTTGTTATTACAAAATAAAGTGATCCATACACGTGTGATGAACATAAGTATGCATCTTATTTAGCAGATTAATATAACACCATAGTCATCATCATTTCATTTATACTAAGGTCTATGTGAAATGGAGCTTAGCTTTGAAGGCAGCACAAAGATCCAAGAAAAGATTAGTGGGGCCCTCAATCCATATAAGATTAAGCAGATGATTCTCCTGAATTTTGTAGAGCTTATTACATGATATAGAGAATTTGTCATTAACAAGAGAATGTCAATCATCAGATATATACTATGGCACTAGCTATGAAGCACCGACACAAACACTAAATACGACACTGACATTTCCATGTTAGTGTCTACATGTTTCGGCAGTGTCTTGGTGTCCGACACCGACACATGCCAGACACGAGATACGCCTTCAATCTAAAGTGTAGTGCTAAACAATTCATTTAAAATCTAAGTGTGTAACATAGATTAGTACCTGAAGTTCAAACTTGAGAACAACCATTCTGCCGCGTTCACCAAGATTGCTAACCTCCTGTCTAGCTCTCCAGTTTTAGGGACCAATTCTTTTCCAACATACATGTAATTCTCCCAGACTTCTGAAGATCTCTTCCATCATGTCTAACGGAGGGGCTTCAGACTATCAGAAGACGACAAACACACATTTTCAATGGTAAAAAACTGCACATACAACTAAGTTCAAGCTAGAAAGATAAGTTTCAAAGCACGATTTACTCATCCGGATACTGTTTATTGAGTATAACAAGCAATTTTAAGACTGCTGCATATTTCACATGGGAATACAATTTAAAAGTAAGTTAAAAATGTGTCTTTATCAACTATAAGTTATAAACTAAATGACTGAATCACTTCATCAAATAAAGTGGTTGTAAAAGTAAGTAATTAGTTGATCGTAATAAGAAGAGAAAACAAACCCACCACTGCCTTCTGAAACTCAGCTTCAAGATCGTCTATGGGAAGAGGAAAGTGTTTGTCGAATAATAAATAATATACAGTTGATGTGATCATGCCCGAGCGATTCTAAAATATTGAATTCTTTCATCACTATAACAGATTGAAAGAAAAAAAATATTACTTAGGAGAAGCAAAAACTGAAAATAATGTAAATCAAGTTAAGAAAGAGGTCATACAATTCAAATTCAAACCACGTTTGTTTTCGACAAACTTTATGGCAACAGGAATACCAGTCTTGATATGTACACCTCCAACGACACCTTCACCAAGTTTGTCTTCCACTCGATAACGCTCAAAAAGGATTTTGGTGCAATTCATTTCTGACAATCAAATATAAATGAGAACCAAAACATGCTAAAAATATAGCTACTTTTATGTTAAAAATGCTATGAACATTTTACTGTACAACTTTTGATTGCTTAAGTCAATAAAATTACTTCAACCTACTTTAATTATTTATCACCTATGCTATATATGCTTGAACTCTTAGGATTTGAGCTCATATTTTCTCTTAGCCTTTTATAAGCATTTCATAAATCCTAACAACTTGAGACAAAGTTTGCTTACGATATTATTCTCGTATCTTATTGGTGTATATTTTCAAATCATTTTTGTAGACTCATAATTATTTGATTAACAATATATGTATTTGATTATTAGATCCTTTATTTCCTTTTAAATATTGATATTTAATTTCTCTGTATGTATAGAGGTTATGTTTGTGTGTCTACACACACATTAATTGTTTGTTTTGTCCATGAAGAAAGACAAGGATTTGTGTTGAACATAATTTTCATGTTTACTCTAATTTGTAGTCATCAAGATTATGGCATCATAATTATCAAAATTGGTTCAATTTGATAGATTTTTCGCAATATGATCTTACGGATCTGCATCAATGTGAGCCATCAACTATACGGCAAGTTGTATTTCAATTTATTTTCTTATTTTAATCTGATTATATTACACAAAATGTAGTAAATTCATAAACTTCCAAGTTAGTAAGTTGATTAATTATATGCTAATTAGTGACAATGAGAATGAAGATGATGCTCAAGTTGTAAGAAGAACAGGTAACTTCCAAGATCATTAGCTATATTTTTTACTATTTTATAATGTGTTGCTTGATTTTCATATGCACTTAATATCATTGTGATTTTGTTCACCCACCTTAAAATTAACTTAGCACATAATTGTTTTCACCACATATATTGTTCCATCACAAGAAGGTTGTCCAAGTAACTTCAAGAATATCCATTTCATATAATGGGTGTACTATTTTACAATATTTGTATATGGTTTGTAATTTTAATTTTTTTTTTCTAGACAAGGAAATCATCGTGGAAAATATTTGCAATAATCAAATATCAAGTGTTCCATCACAAAACATTTCTCCAGGTAATAACTTCAAGATCACATGAACATATTGTTTACTATATATCTTTCAATATGTGGCTTGCATTTTATGTTTTCAACCAATGAAAAAGATGAACCTAAAAAGATGTGATTGCTAGCTAACATAATTAATGAATTAGGTCCAAAGAGACAACATGTCATCCGAATGAAAAATACATGATAATGGAAAAAATAAGGATTAAAAGTAGAAAACCTAAATCGTCTGTGAAAGAAGGGTGCAAACATATTGAAAATGGATTTCCAAAAATAAAGGAGGGCCCAAAAGCTAATGTGATGAGTATAAAAAAGACTAATTTAGTGGGCAGCGTTGTTATCTGTGAACCAATGGAAAGTGAAATGGAGGGTATCAACAATGTTTCAATCAATAATAATGATGATAAAGCTAGCGTTGTTGATAAAGGAAAAGGGAATATGATTCAAACAATGAGGAGTTAGAATCTTCATCCTCTTTCAAAGAAGAAGTCCTAGAATTTGCATCACATTTCCTACTCTTTCCACATGATGCACTACGATTTGGGGAAGGTGGCTTAAAGTTTTTTGAAGATGGAACTGATTCTAGGCTCAAACACAATATTGGTGAAGGTATCGAAGAAAATTTATCAGATGAATTTTACTTCCCTCCAAACAATGTCCAAGTAAGTATATCCTTCTTTCATTGTACATAACCATTAAGTAGTGTTATTTCTTTGTATGTGATTTTAGCTAGTAAGCATGCCTATAACTTTCATTTTGCACCAAATGGTTATGTACAATGACAGAAGGATATACTTACTTGGACATTGTCTGGAGGGAAGTAAAATTCATCAAATAAATTTTCTTCGATACCTTCACCAATATTGAGTTCGAGCCTAGAATCAGTTCCATCTTCAAAAAACTTTGAGGCACCTTCCTCAAATTGTAGTGCATCATATGGAAAGGGTAGGAAATGTGATGCAAATGCTAGGACTTCTCCTTCTGAAGAGGATGAAGATTCTAACTCCTCATTTGTTTGAATCATATTACCTTTTCCTTTATCAACAACGCTAGCTTCATCATCATTATTATTGATTGAAACATTGTTGATACCCTCCATTTCACTTTCCTCTGGTTCACAGATAACAATACTGCCCACTAAATTAGTCTTTTTTATGCTCATCACATTAGCTTTTGGGCCCTCCTTTATTTTTGGAAATCCATTTTCAATATGTTTGCACCCTTCTTCCACGGACGATTTAGGTTTTCTACCTTTGATCCTTATTTTTTCCATTATCATGTATTTTTCATTCGGATGACATGTTGCCTCTTTGGGACTTAATTCATTAATTATGCCAGCTAGCAAGCACAACTTTTTAGGTTCATCTTTTTCATCAGTTGAAAACATAAAAAGCAAGCCAGAAATTGAAAGATGCATAGTAAACAATATATTCATGTGACGAAGTTATCACCTTGAGAAATGTTTTGTGATGGATCACTTGATATTTGAATTATTGAAAATATTTTCCAAGATGACTTCCTTGTCTAGAAAAAAATATTAAATTACAAACCATATACAAATATTGTAAAATAGTACATCCATTATATGAAATGGATATTCTTGAAGTTACTTGGATAGCCTTTTTGTGATGGAACAATATATGTGGTGAAAATAATTATGTGCTAAGTTAATTTTAAGGTGGGTGAACAAAATCACAATGACATTAAGTGCATATGAAAATCAAGCAACACAATATAAAATAGTAAAAAATATAGCAAATTATCTTGGAAGTTACTTGTTCTTCTAACAACTTGAGCATCATTTTCATTCTCATTGTCACTAATTTGCATATAATTAATCAAATTACTAACTTGGAAGTTTATGAATTTACTACATTTTATGTAATATAATCAGATTAAAATAAGAAGATAAATTGAAATAAAACTTACCGTATAGTTGATGGCTCACATTGATGCAGATCCGTGAGATCGTATTGCGATAAATCCATCCAAATTGAACCAATTTTGATAAATATGTCATAAACTTGATGACTACAGGTTAGAGTAAACATGAAAATTATGTTCAACACAAACCATTTTCTTTCTTCATGGACAAAACAATCAATTAATGTATATATATAAATACAAACATAATCTCTATATATACAAAGAAATTAAGTATTAATATTTAAAAGGAAATAAAGGTTCTAATAATCAAATAAATATATTGTTAATCAAATTATTATGAGTACAAAAATAATTTGAAAATGTATACCAATAAGATACGAGAATAATATCGTAAGCACACTTTGTATCAAACTGTTAGGATTTATGAAAAATAATAAAAGTAGGTTTATTTTATTTACATAAACAATAAAGTTGTACAATAAAATGTTAATAGCATATGCAATTAAAAGTTGTACAATAATATGTTCATAGCATATGATAAACTCAAATAAAATAAAATATACTATTAGCAGCCTTTTTCGGATCATCAACAGTCGAATTTAGGGTGTCTTAACCTGGATGCACCATAAACCTCGTTGTAGTGGATCTAATTTTCTCTTTCAAGTGCTACCAATCTAACAGAAAAATCAAAGAAGCATTAACCTTTGGACCTCAATGATTATGTATAAATAAGATGAACATCTATAAATAAGGTTATCCAAAAATTGATTATAACAAGAACCAATCCTCCATGTAAAAATGTACAACCAATTCTTCTTTAAATCTAGCAAATACTTGATTCAAAATTTAAAAATTAAAAATTTAGACAGTAAGCCTAACATGCCTCAGTTGTCTAGTAACTTATTAAGGGCTGGGCAGATCAACAACATGATAAAGCAAAAGTTGATTTCTCTACTTGCAAATTCTTAATTGGTAAAATAGTTAAAATCAAAAAAACAAATTTAAAATAAAAAATAAAATAAAACCAAGAAAGTTTGAAATAGATATTTAATTTTCAACAATTTTTTTAATGGCAAATATATACTATATATTAAATATAAAAAGGAGAAATATCCTACAAGATTCCAAACATATATATACAAATATGAGGTCAAGAAGTACTCAGGTCAAGCGATAACAAAATTCAAGAATCCCTCCCTAAAAAACAAGAGCAAAAACTAAAACCACAACTGAAACACAAAACTCTTAACAAGAACATCCAACGACAGCCGAACAAAAGGAAGACTATGAGCATAGCCCCTCAGTCAACCAACCCCTAGACAAATCCGCCACAAGACACTAACGGTGCCAACACATAATGGATTCATGACCCCACTCATAGTAGGAACATGTGTGGCCAAAATGTATTCCTAAAAACCACTTTCAAGAGGCGAATTTAACCATATCCACCAACTGGAGCACAAACGTCTCATTCCCAAAAAAGATGCGAGAGTTTCGGGATCCCCACAAGGACCAAACAACATATTAATAAGAAAGCTAACCTCTTCATTTTCCCTCCACCTAAATCTAATATAAAATTATGAAGACTCGCTATATTTGAAGGTAAAACCAACTCCTACCCCAACCACCTAAACACATGATACCACACCTGGCCTAAAAAGGACATCTAAAAAAAAAGGTGACAAACCGACTCTACAATCTCATTACAAAAAACACAAGAAATACCATCAGGATCAACTATTATTCTCTTAGAAAATAGATTTTGACGAGTTAGAACCCTATCCTGAAGCAGCAGCTAAGAGAAAACATTTACCTTGAGAGGAGACCAAGACTCCCACACCTTTGCAATATCTTATGACCTCTCATCCACCACACTAGCTCTCATGTGAAGAAATTTATAAGTTAATCTCACTGAATAAATGTTGGATGAATCATTGAAATATATATTTATTGGGGTGTACTAATGGCAGAAAAAATGCGACTCGGCTTGACCATGGCAGTAATGGTGATGGATTCAAGGCCTTCCCATGATTTCATCGCAATATCTATTGCATTCTTGGACAGCTTGCCGATGAATAGTAATACTAATCTTTTTAGATTTGGTACCAGAAACATAAGGTTTGCAGGCAAGTGTTGTTGTAAAATGATTCAATTGAAACAATACACTTCTTAAAGAAGCAAAATATATATATATATATATATATATATATATATATATATATATATTATTCTCGTATCTTATTGGTATACACTTCTTGAATATATATATATATGCTACTTCATACAAATAAACAATTAGACTAGTACTACAATAGGTTGGAGTACCCTTGTACTCCGCTTTTCTATATATTTATTTTGCTAGTTTTTTATATAAAAAGGAGTGTGGTTAAATTTTAATAGAAGTGAGATATTTTTATCTAAAACACTAAAAACTTAGTCCCAAAAAGTAATGGATTATATATTAAAAGGTTATAAAACAAATCATCAAAAATAAATTATGAGAATTATTCTGTTAGCATGAATTCCGAAAAATTAAGGAGATGAACAAAATGAGATAGGAAAAGGAGAAATATATTGTCCTACATAACATACAAATTGTGTACAGTTGTAAGTAAAAAATGATACCTTTCAGCAATGAAGATTAATTCTGCATCTGTCAAGTATATGAAGAAATTGAATACTAAGCAATTTGTATTTTAATTGCTCAAATGTAGAGCATATTTCAAGCATGTGATCAATTTATTTTTTGAAACTAAATCGCCCCTCCAAGCTCCTGGCAGCAAGGGTATATTGAAAGCATTGGAGCAAAGCCGAGATAGGTCGAGCTTTGCCCAGAGCATGGGGTTACGACAATATTCATTCCATGATTTGCAAATCATGGAGGCAATTGAAAGTTCAACAACATTCGGTTTCAAGAAAATTCTAATCAAGATATCTAAGAACAGATCTTGAATAGAGATTCTACTAGCTGAGTTGCTATTCTTCATTGTTAACGTTTTCTGCATGAGATATTAATTCAGACATTAATAAACATTTTACATTGAGTCAATTTTTCTCCCGTATGATCATGACATCAAAGAAAAGACAATACATATGTGTTTAAAATTGGAGTGTAAACAAAACATGCAATCCAAGAGATGATATACATATAGGACAACTTGAAACCTAAATAATAAGAACAACAATATCAATAAGCAAATCTAAATATTAATAGCTAAACCAATGTTTATTCAAGAAGTCAATAGTATCTACTGTTAAAAAAATCCAGCAAAAGATACTTTTTTTTATAACGTTAATTGTAATTTTGTATTAATTAAGATGAATGAATTAATTATCACTTTCATCAATATCGTCTTTTATTTGCAACACCAAGCCTGCACTTCAAAATAAAACATTTCGCATGCAATTAGCAAAATTTTTGGTAGTTGCTTGCTTCTACTAGAGAAACATCAAGAACAACTTGGCATGAAATTGATATATCTTCGTTTTGTCAACTAATTATAGTTTGGACCAATAGTTCAATTCTTAACCAAGTATCTAGTTTTATTTTAGTTTTAAAAAGTATTGAGAATACCACCATCTGAAATTAATCAAATTATCCATATCCACAATGTGTCTTTGTGTAACTACGGTTTACGCACACTCCATTTGAAATGGAAATAGACACGATAGGATCTTACCAAAACGGTCCATATCTACAACAATGTAATTGTGAAATCATAGACAATACATTTTCGATAAACCTAAGAAACATTAAAAAAATTGTTTTATTTAAAAATAAATAAAAATAATTATTTTTTCTGCCAAAAGACAAATAATACATTGATTTTCTTTGATCAAACTAACCGCAAATTCATTGGTTCAAAATGGATCTAAATGATGAATTAGACACTATCTGATCTTAACCTAACGATCTAAGTCCACAATAGTGTAAATTCACACTATTGTGGACTAGTTTACATTATTGCGGACTTAGATCCACAATGTGTAATGATGTGAGTGCAGACAATAAATTTTTGATGAAACTTATGAAATAATAAATATTAATTTGTTTGTTCAACCTTAAGAAAAATCAGACAAAGATCACCCAGATGCAAACATATACAACCATACATGCTAAATCTTAACTAAAATCTTGGATTTCATTTTTAAAAAATTAGTCTAAAATGGAAGCGGAAATTATACACCAGATCTTAATCGAATGATTCAAATCCATAATAACGCATCTAAAAAATGGATCTAAAAAACAAGTGAAAATTATACACTGTCAGATATGATTCAAACAATCTAGATAACCGTGTAATGGTGTAAATGTAGACAATACATTTTTGATGAAACCCAAGAAACAATAAATATTTTTATTTGTTCAACCTTATGAAAAGTCAGACAAAGATAACCCAAATGCAAGATAACCATGATTTCATGCAGACATATACAATCATATACGCTAAGTTTTATTCAAAACCTTTTTCATTTTTTAAAAATGGATCTAAAAAACGAAGCGGAAATTATACACTAGATCTTAATCGGAAGATCTAGATCCATAATAATGGATCTAAAAAATCTTGTATTTCATTTTAAAAATGGATCAATACAACATGCAAAAATTATACACTGTCAGATCTCAATTAAACTATCTAGATCCATAGTGTAATTGTGTAACTGCAAACGATCAATTTTTGATGATCTTTTATGAAACCTATGAAATCATAAATATTTTTATTTGTTCAACTTTAACAATAATTAGATGAAGATCACCCAGATGCAAGATAATCATGATTTCATGCAGACATATTCAACCATATATGCTAAATCTTAACCAAAATCTTGGATTTCATTTTAAAAAATGGATCTAAAATATGAAGCGAAAATTATACACCATCAAATCTTAATTGAACGATCTAGATCCATTATAGTGTGATTGTATAAGGGCAATCCATTTCCCAAAAATTCAACTTATTTGAGAGAAAAATTTCTTAGAAGGGAGCATATTGAACATTTTCAAATAATTCAATAAAACATCGGACTTCAACAAGTAAAATCAAATAGAAAATGGATTGGTTTAAGCATACCTCGTCTCCTAAGCTCCTTGTAAAGGTTTGAGTTAATAAAAAACCTACAAACGAACGTTGAAAGGACCAAGCAATGTCACTCTCAGATATATGGGGGTGAACGGAGTGAGGATTCAAATCGAGACTACTTTGAAATATATAGTCAAAGACCTTGAAATGATCATTATACCACAACAATGCAAAAAATATTTGATTTATTTTCTATCCTTAATTACTAGAATAATATATCACACCTATTTGGTAGTAAAATTATTTTACCTTGGACATTAAAATATTGTTTCAAATTGCTATTCACTCTTTTTCGTCACCCTTAAAAAAAAAAAACTTTTTCGTCACTGCCATAAATGATTGTAAAAAATAAATGTGGCTGGTTCGCATAAAAGTTAAAATGTTAAATTTTTTTTATGGATTTGTCTAACCTCCTAATAAGGACTATTCTTATATTTGTTCGTAAAATAATGATTTTTTTTACTAAATAAAATAATTAAATTTATACTAATAATAATAACAGCATCATAATAATAATAATAATAATAATAATAATAATAATAATAATAATAATAATAATAATAATAATAATAATAATCTATGCTATATATAAAGAAAATAGGCCCTTTTGGGGGGATTTTGGGTTGCCTCTTTTGTTATTCCAATTATACCCTGAAACAAATTTTCTAATAATAATGTTATATTGCTGGTGTTATTTAAAAAGATAACAACTTTTATTATATTAGTCTTGTCAAAAAAACTTTTATTATATTTGTTATATTATTGTTGTAAATCAATCATATTCATCGACTTATTTATTTGAAAAGTTTTACTTAATCAGAAAATACATATGATTTATTTATGGTGTTAAACTTTTTAAGCTGACAGTCTATACCTTAATTATCTGTATATAATTTTTTTCTTTATAAGAAGATTTTGGTCCGTACTAAAGTTGTTTAATGTATACATAAATTTATTTTCATAATTAAATTTTCACTGAAGTTATCCTTTATTTTTGAAAAATATTGAAATTATCCTTAATATTTAAATCATACAATTAAGATCTTTAATGATCTTTTTCATTCATCACTAAAACAACTAAACAAATTGCATGGTTGGTTAAAGTGGGTTAACAAACGATAACATAATAATAAGGGTGGCTTGAAAATGCTTAGAGTACCAGAAAATGTGTATGAAATTACTACCAATGCAAGCTACATAGTATCGCTGGAACAAGGATACTCACATATGAAAAAAAATATAGTAAAAAGGGGAAAATATTTCACTCAAATTCTCACTGGTTATGTTATAAAGAAAATAAATTGTGATTATGATGAGTATCTTTCGCAACATGCCCAATAGTTATTATGCCCTTGAACTTTGAAAGTATCCTAGCCTCCTCTGCCTTGGTGGTAAGAACAATTCTTTGAGATGAAAAGAATATTAAATTTTTTTGAAATGGAAGGGTTATGAAATGCATGCAAATTCAACAAGTTTTGTTAATAGTAGCAAAAAAAAATGATCATATATAACATTTATCTAAGACTCAACAAGAATTTAAAAATTTAGTGAAAAATAAAACCAATGGGTTGTCTCCCATTCAATGGATCTCTAATGTCAAGATCTTGATAGATGATGTCTACGTTGTTCCCTTGAGCCTCTTCTCCACACGGTCTTTTTCATGCTCTCCCATTATCTTTAATTTGGACTTCTTGACCTTGGTCAACCCCAATGCGTCATCCCAAATTTTGATGTAATTTCAATTGCAAATGCGTTGTAACATATTGAAGGCCCGTATCACATTTTCTTGTACTTAGATTATCGATATACATGTTTTGAGCTTTCGACATTACCTTGTCTCTCATTTGATCTTCACATCCTTAGGCTCATTCATGATTTTCAATTCTAAGCGCTCCACTGATAAAGCATCATGAAGCCTTCTAATGAAAGGTCATCTTACATTATTCTTAGCATGTTTATCAATCATTTTCAATAGGTTTTAGCATCAAAAAGGAGGAGTATTAGAATGATTGCCTATGATTTCAGGATTTTTGTAATGTTTTCTATATTTGAGTCTGTAATTCTAGTTTTCCCAAAACATAGCAATATTAGGGGTTTTTGAAGTAATTCATGAAGAAATCATGCAAATCGGCAAATCAAGAATATCAGAAGATTTGTGAAGACTTCAGAAGAACAAAAATGGAGATTCAAGAGGCCTCATAAGACTTTACAATGGGAGGAATTATGTTCCCATGTTTCGGGGCAAGTTATTTGAAGAGGAAGACTTAAAACAACGGAAAATCAAAGAATTTTGGCCCGTAAGGCTACACCATGTACCTAGAGCACATGCCATGCGCCTATAGCATGGAAAAACTTGTCATGCGCCTAGAGCATGCAAAACTTGGGGTGCCAACGTCTTTTCCTGCTTTTTTAGTGGGTAAACCTCGCGTTTTTAGTCCAAATCCAGTTAGAAACTCTCACTATAATTACTAGCCTTCCTCATTCGGAAATTCTCGTTCTGAACTGGAGCAGTTCAAGAGGAAGGCGTCTTTGGAGCTTCAGGAGAGTTTCTATCTTCTACTTGATTTTCTAGGGTATGTTTTCATCTTTAATAATTTGTTTTTAGTTACCATGTGTAACTAAATCTTTTTATGTTAGATTTCTAAGATGAACCTCTACTTATTTTTGTAGGATATTTATTTAATTTAATGTCGTTTTTATTTTATTTATTCTTTGTTAGCTATTTAGTTTTATAAGTAATTTAGTTTATCTCTATAGTAGAACAACCCTAGATCAGGTACTTAGATTGTGACAGAGCCTAATATTGTTATTACTATCCTGATACTTATATCTTGATATTTATATCTTCCTATTAATATCTATCTATCTAGGAAGTAATTAGTTATAGCTAGCGAAAGATACCGAAAGCGAGTTGATTCTAGTAGTAAGTACTTAGGAGGTGACATTACTAATATTGAGTAAAATCTGCTGAATCTAGGAGGTAATTAGTTATAATTAAGGAAACAAGTGTCTACTTGAAGGAAATAATTTGTAGCCTAGTAGAACCATTCTCTTAAACCCTTAGTAAGGTAGACGCTGATAGGGCTGCCCTTTTATAGAACTACTAAGAGAGAGAGAGAGAGAGAGAGAGTTCTATGAGTGTCCTAAGATTCATAGATGCGTAGACCTACAGGAACCTTGACCTTCATTGCCTTGGGAAATCTTGAAAAGCCAATATAAAGTCTATGCTTTCATCTACCTTTGAGGTGGTAAGACCCCACATGTAAGGATGACTGTGTGACTAGCAGGTGCAACCAAACATTGGACAGATAGACCTAGTTAACTGAGAGAATATAGACCCCACACGTAAGGATCACCGTGTGATCAGCAGGTGCAGCTTGACGACCAATTAGCTTAGTTATGTCCAAACACCCTCATCACTTTTATAGTCTACCTACAATAGATAAACACGATATGACTATTATATATATTTAATATCCAACATAATAAATAGGGGGGATTCGAAGAATCCAAATCACTGTTTCTTTTTTGCAACCAAAAAAGGTAACTTGCTCTGTTGCAAACAAATAAAAATTGCAAATCTCTAATCATTGACTCTTTTATTTATTTGTCAAACTAAAAATAAGTAACGCGGATTGTTTGGACGAAACGGCAATCTCTGTGGATACGATACTCTACTTTATCACTTGGTAAACGATTTTGTACCCTTGCATAATCCGCACATCACCTTTAGAAGAGAATTTGGAGTCGTGGCGGTACACCGATTGATAGATGGTGAAGACACCACAACTGGCTGGGAGTTTAAGTCGTGGATTAGCGCGACGGTAACTGATAAGCTAGATATATGGTTCCAAGAACCAAATAGAATAACTCCCAATTTTTACTCATTGTAAAACTCCCTTTATTTCATAAATTAAGCAATTTTTAAGCCCTTACTCCAACTCATTATAAAACTCCCTTGTGTCAAGACTAAATAAAAAAACGTAACACAAATTAAAATAGACGAATCTTATTTATAAAAGTTCTTAAGTCTCTTAGACAACTTTTTGGAGGCAAAAAAGTTGTTGCACATTTTCTTCCTAATTTTTTGCTGTTTTCCTATTTTTTTTAGAAAATGATCGCGTATCTTATTTATCTTATTTATAAAAGTTCTTAAGTCTCTTAGACAACTTTTTGGAACCAAAGAAGTTGTTGCACATTTCCTTCCTACTTTGTTGTTGTTTCTTTATATTTTTAGAAAATGATCGCGTATCGTATTTATAAAAGTTCTTACGTTTCTTAGAAAACTTTTTAAAGCCAAAAAAGTTGTTGCACAATTCTCTCCTAATTTTTTGTTGTTTCTTTATATATTTAGAAAATGATTGTGTATCGTATTTATAAAAGTTCTTACGTTTTTTACACAACTTTTTAAAGCCAAAAAAGTTGTTGCACAATTCTCTCCTAATTTTTTGTTGTTTCTTTATATTTTTTGAAAATGACAGTGTATCGTATTTATAAAAGTTCTTACGTTTCTTAAACAACTTTTTAAAGCCAAAAAAGTTGTTGCACAATTCTCTCCTAATTTTTTTGTTGTTTCTTTATATATTTAGAAAATGATTGTGTATCTTATTTATAAAAGTTCTTTATCTTTTAGACAAGTTTTTTGAGCCAAAAAAATAGTTGCACATTTCTTTCCTAATTTTTTGTTGT
>Ga0315914_1000230_pt1 | contig 59918 bp, 36 predicted proteins | sample MpolenodulesMG_FD_203920 | JGI IMG/M metagenome (GOLD analysis project Ga0315914, IMG submission 203920) | Medicago polymorpha root nodule microbial communities from Los Angeles, California, United States - elongated nodules | ecosystem: Host-associated > Plants > Roots > Nodule | place: USA...
TGGTTTCTTATTAATATAGAAAACTATTGTGTGTGGTCCTTATGGAGATCCTGAATCATTCACATATTTTTGGGGAAGGAGACGCTTGTGCTCCAGTTGGTGATTACAGTTAAATACACCTCTTGAAAGTAGTTTTTAGGAAAACATTATGGTCACACTTCGCCCTTCTTCGAGTGGGATCATGAACCCATTTTGTGTTGGCACCGTAAAGGACTTGTGGTGGATTTGTCTTGGGGTTGGTTGACAAGGGGTTCTATTCCTAGTCTTCCTCTTGTTTGGTTGTGGTTGAGTATTCCTGATGGGAGTTTAGATGATTTTCTGATGGTGTTTTAGTTTTCGCTCTTGTTTTTATGTGGGATGGATTCTTTCATTTTATTATCTCTTTACTTGAGTACTTCTTGTACTCTAATTTATATAATTGGTTTAACTCTTGCAGGAGATTTTCCCTTTTTTAATTATATAATGTATTTTTGTCATTCAATAAAAATGTCAAGTTTGGATTAAGTCAACATCTTTTAATGATGTGATAACACTTGGCTCTACAAGGAATCAAATAAAAGGAATTTTATACTCATAATAGTTAGGGGATGTATATATTAATTTTTTACAACTATAAAGTTATATAAGGACCAATACTTTGTAAGGTTCAGGGATTGATCCAAAATTACACACTTATAATAAATACTCAATCATACATGCATAATTGAAGTCAATCTTCACCATCTCTTGAGTGTTATATTTAGTACCGTTTATGAGTCTAATAATTGTTTTATATCATAATGAGTGTATTTGTTTTGATTGTGAAATAATATTGATGTGCGGTACCACCAATTTTGGTCCATCATACGGTATCACAACTATTTTGTAAACAAATATATGCTTGGTTGTTTTTTATTTTGATTTTGATTAATGTGTACACATCCTCAAGTTATGTATACGTTATTTAAGACCAACAAATTAGATAAATCTAAAGAAAAATCTATCTTAAAGAAACAACCATTTACATTTTTTTAACAAAGAAACATATATAACATAGTGACCAAATACCAATGGCATAACACCAAAATTTACTTATAAAATATGAACATAAATACATCCCTTAAAATATTTCACAGCTAATGAAGTCATGTAAATCAACATTGAAATGCTCTCTTATACATGCTTCTTATTCCCCTATAATTTTTTTTTGTTGTAGGGAAGAAAGAGAGGAAGACCATCAAAACAATTCACTGCAAGTTTGAAGAAACAAAAAGGTCCCAATCCTCCATGGATTGAAAGATGGACCAAGAGAAAGAAGATGAGGAAAAATGGAAAGGAAGATGCGGTAAGATCATTTATTATCTTCATTATTTCTTCTACAGTTTCTCTTGTTGGTACATTATTTAATAAAGAATAAATGCCACAGGGGGATAAAGTTCATATTTTCCAATTGAAAACAATGTGAATGTTTTTTCTCATAATGATCTAATTTATATTTTTAATTTTATTATATTTTGATTCCTTTTTAGTTCTATTGGTATTTTCCATTGACATAATGCAATGAATGTCATAACATTGATCTTTTACAGTTCTATGTTCATTGGCATGTACCCAACCTAACATGCCGATCTAAGAAAGAAGTTGAGAGGTATGAGAAGGATGGAACATGGCCAGGTAGAAAACCTCAAAAGAAATAGCCATGAGCATCACTAATAAACCGACAAAGGTTAGTATATACTTCAACATGTTGTTTGCATTAGAAGTTTTTTTTACTGATATGTTATTGATCAAAATCAATTATGAACTTAAGTAATTATAATTATTTTAAAATATCAATAAACTTTTGAAATTTATCTCTTCTACGGTAGAATTTTTGAGATCTTTTGTACAACCTCGAATTTCCCCTCTTTGAATACTTTTAGTAAGATTAATTATTATCATTATTAGACCTAGTATTTTATACTTTCATACATTAGATTAATTTTTAAGTTTTGTTTTTGTTGCATTATAAGTGGCATGACTACGATTATTTTAGGAGAGAAGAACCGTTAAGAGGTGTACTTTGTAGTAGAAACACTACACTTAGTAAAATTCTAGGAAGATGATGATTGATGTATGTTTATGAATTGTTATAATGATGAACATATGTGACGAAATAGATGAATGCTAAGTAGATTATACTTAAAAGGTAGTTAATGTTCTAATTGCGTATAAAATTTATGTGTATGTATTGATAAGATAATGAGGTTTTATACATGGGAATACACCTTAAAAAAATAAGTGGGAATATTGGGATTCACCATATCTAGGAGGACACTTTTTCTTTAATTTGATGGGACATGTAAGTATGCGTAAACGGGACACCGTTTAAAGAAGTTAATTTATCTATGCCTTAAAAAACAATATTGAAAGATAAAAGACATGTTAGTGAGGGTTCCATATTCATGATCCCTTATGTTCGAAATTTGTCCATATTCGATAATTTAGACAATTAGTTATGTGGAATTAAGTGCGAACAGTGGGATTCGTCTTATCTTGGTGGGTCCACTGTCTTTATCTTAACATAACGTATAAGTACATGTAAATGAGGTATCATTTATGGAAGTTAATTTATTTTTGTCTTACCAACCAATATTGATAGATAAATGACATGTTAGTGATGGTTCCATTGTAATGATCCCTTATGTTCACAAGTCGTTTAGTTTAAGTTATCGGAGTTTTATTATGTTCGATAATTTAGACAATTATGTTTGGAGGTTATACTATAAGTTAGGTTACAATTTAAATTATGGCTAGAGTTAAGGTTGAGTTAAACTCACATCATCATTATTTAATTTTTACAGGAAAGAATTTACAAGTGAAGCATGGAAGTAGTTGGAGTTTTATTATGCCGATGATGTTTATGATGCATTTTACTTTAAATATGGGATTGTCTACATGTGACTTCTTCTATGTACATCTTTATTTTGAAGTATTGACTCCGAGGTGGTTTTTTCCAATTAAATTTAAGTCTGATGTTTATAATGAAGAGATGCTTTAAAGATTATGCTCGGCTAGAATTCTATAATGGTCCACAACCCCATGCAAGAGGCATCTAAAGGAAAATTCATTTAAGGCTTAAGTATGTTTTGTTATCATTGGAATCTTATCAGGTTTCATTTTCAAAATGCAAGCCGACTCCAACAGATGATTTAGGACATAAGCCCAATCTAACTTGATGGATGTTGGTCCACTCTAAAGTTGGTATTTCACTCTTGCTATGGTATTCGCATCATTTTATAACTTTTTTAGCTTCATGTTTACTCTGCAAGAAATAATGAATCCTGCTCTTTACCCAGCACAAAACACTCGCGTCCAACTGAAATGACCATTTTACCCCGGCGTGAGTTAACTCACGCTAGTTCAATTCTTGACAGCAGCTAGCATACTTAGTGAGAGGTAAGGCTCGAAGCCAAAAAGAACAAAAAATTACCTCTAGCAGCTTGCGTTACTTAACTAACGTCGGGGTATTTTCGGTATTTCAGCTGGACTCGAGTGTTTTGTGCCGGGTAAAGAGCAGGATTCAGAAATAATATCTTCTCAAGATTATGAACCTTGAAATTTTCCAACTAGCTATCAACCATTTGTCTAAAGTTTTTTTAGTTTTGGGTGTTTTAAATATAACGTGTGTGTGTTTGTGTGTGTGTGATTGAATTGTGTGTGTACTAGCAAACTTTTATGTGATTTCTTTCAGGAATTATTTTATTTATAAATTGGCTCCATGTGTCTTGAAGAAAACTCATTGAACACTTAAATCTCCCTTCTTTTAGTTTTTCCTCATTTACTTCCCTTTTTTTCTACTTTGACTATTTCACCAGCATTTCAAAAACACTTAAAGCAAAGGAATAAATGTTTTTGTACTTCTCTTCATATTTTACTTCCCTAGTATTTTACTTCCCTGGGATAAATTATCAAGATCCCTAGTACTTTTTAAAAGCTTTTTGTTATTAACCATTTTCTTAAAGGCGGCTTGTTTAGAAAAAAAGTTGAACATATAATAGTTCTTTATCAAAAAAATTAACTTCATTTAAAAAATAAAAAAAAATAAAAAAAAGAGAAACAAGGGGAAGTTAATCATAAAGAACTTGAAATAAACAACAAGTAAAGAGAAAAAGAGAGAAAGAGAAGAAGAAAAATGATACCATAAGAACGAAGAAAAAAATAGACACCAAGCAAAAACAATAAAGATATATGAAGAAAAAAAAAACTAAAAAGAGAAAACTATTTTAGATAAAGTTAAGACTTAAGACACCAATTATTATACCACTATTTGATATCAATTGAGACATGGTAAAGGTAAAGCTAAACTAAGCTAGAACTCTAAAAAAAAACTGATTGTTGTACCACTATCGAGATATGCTAAAGTAAAACCAAATTGGAACGCTAAGAAACCATTTAAAATACCACTAACATATAGCAATTACATAGGGACCCAAAAACAAATATGTACAGAAAACATAAAATAATTATATGTACAAAAGTACATAGCAAAACACACAAGAAACACAACACAAAACAAAACGCACTTCAAACGAATAAATAAACACAAGTAAAATCAAAAATCTACACGAGGAGAGGGAAGAGAAATAAGTGAAAGTCATTTTCAAAAGTCATTCATTAATATTAGAATCAATACAAGATTTATATGAGAATAAAGAAATCCTAAGTAGAAAAATCTACTTATGGCTTCCTTCACAAATTTAGTAAAAAAAATTACTTAATTAGAGAGATTCTCTAATTTTGAGAGTAGCTCTTCAAACTTCTTGGTATCTAATTTTGAGAGAGAGAGATCTTATTTAAGAAGAAAATGAAAATGATATTTTCTTTTAGATATTTTGTACTTAAGACCAACTATTGTACGTTCAGTCTCATGATCAGTTTATAAACCAAACAAAATACAAATATAGTTGTGTTGTCCATTGATTTTTTATTAAATCAAACTCACCGTAAATCTAATTTCATTAAAATATCACTTTCCGATTAATTATTATATGCTTGTGACCCTAAACATTTTCATTCAACAAGCGATAATATAAAATATTACTACTTTCGTCTCTAATGATAAGACTCTTGAAAATATTTGTGTCCCTTTTTATAAGATTCATTTGGTATTTCCATCATTAGTTATTTCTTAATCAACATACCACTAACTATGTTATATCTTTTTCTTCGGTCATAATAAATACTAAATACTATGTTGAAAATATAAATTAATATTCTCTCTTTTAAAGGATAAAAATATAAAATAAAAAATCATTTATTGCAAAATAAATGACTTTATTATGTTATATAGTTAATAGCATAATAAATGATGCCATATAATATATCAAAAATCATATACTCCCTCCGTCTCAAAATAATTGTCTCTGAACTATTTTTTATTTTTCTCAAAATAATTTTTTTTTTATCAATATTTTTCTCAAAATAATTGTCACTTTAGAATATCAATGCAGCATTTATTTATTTATTTTCCATTATTATACCCTTATTTATTGAATTTCATCTAACTTAACTACTCCACTAACTACAATTAATAAGGGTGTTTTAGTAAATGATACTGATTTTACCATCAAAATCAACACAATTAATCATTTCCTTAATAACAGTGCATAAACCTTAAACGACTATTATTTAAAGACGGAGGGAGTATGTGATTTAAATTCATGATACGAATAATATGTTATGAGAAATAGATTACAGAAAACAAATGCAGAGTATTATTATTGCAACTTTGTGAGCATAATATTTCACAGCATTATGGTTTATGATTCATTACCACCTACATTATTTATGCAAGACTGATATTCTAGACAACAAATACATGCCACATTTCTTGAACATGGTCAAGATAAGAGATCATAATCATAAACCAGAATTAGAACTAAACAAGATTTGAGGATATGTAGTAGAAACTCTGCAACACACTCTTGGTAAAATGGTTGTTGTGGCAGGAGACCATCATCAGTGCAAATGTTCTAGCAGACCTTCCTGAATTTACGGTATAACAAGGATTTTTTAGCAACTGTTCTAACATAGATATAAAGAAGGCAAAATTATTTCTGTGGTCCTTTAAGTATGACCATTTTCTCAGATTGATCCTTTAAATTTTGTTTGTCCCAAATAGGTCCTTTATGTTACTTTATGTTTGCCTGATAGTGTTTATTAACAATTTTTATTAAAAAAAAGTGACATTTTATCATTGAGATTACTCACATAAACATGTCAAAATCGTCCCTTTTATTTCTCTCATGACTTCTTTAAATTTAAATTCTCAAATCCAAAAACCTTAGAACCAAAGTACTTAATTATTCGCAGAAATTTCTTCATTCATGAGAAATTTTCGAATTCAAAAACTCAAAATAGTGATTCATTCATCTCTAGTGTGAGGTATCATGAATGAACACCTAAATATTGTTCATCTCTAGTTTGCACATCACAAAATGTAACATAAAGGACAACATTGCAAAATGAGTATAACTTTAAGGCTACAGTGCAAATAAAAGTAACATAAAGGACCAATTCGAGAAAAAATAACTTCAGTGACAAATCCGAAATAAGGATCAAAACTCAAAGGTCCACCAATGTAATTTTGCCAATAAAGAAAGATGACATTAATACCTCTAGAAAAGTCATTCTCAATCAAAGTTCTCAATTTTGACGGGAGTAATATCATCAGCAACATTGAAGCGCCCGATCAATCGCGCAAAGAAAACCATTTGTTGTTCAAGTGTATACTTAATGTTCTCGGCCTACATCCAACTCATCAGTTTAGTGCATATAGTCACTGTTTCCTACATAAACTTACATTTACGAAAGCAATTAAATCAGCATATACCTTTCGGAAACCGTGTTGTTCTCCTTCATACTCAATAAGAGCTACTGGCACACCTTTTTTCTTCAACGCCTGGTAAATTTCACGAGCTTGACTCGGCGGCACAACCTACAATGAGTAGAATAAATTTATCGAACTGAAATTTGTTGATTAGTTTAACGAGATTTAGATATAGGCTAACAGTTTACACTTTAGAATCTTTTTTGATTCCTGAACTATCACCCTTTCTCCGATTCGGTTTCTAAGTTATCGAGATATAATAAAAAGTTCCATAACTATTCTCAATCTAACAAGTTAGTCGCTAAACGATCACTCTCCCTCTTATTTTAAAAGTTACTTTTTTTCAATAACTTTTAAAAGTAATTTAGAGATCAACTCGATGAATTGAGAATAATTTATGGATTGTTTATTATATTTCTATAGTTCAAGGGCCAAATCGAAGGTTTACTTGCTTGTTACTAACCTTGTCCTCCAATCCTTGAAATAAAATAATGGGACAAGAAAATTTATCCACGTGATTGATTGGGGATCTTTCAAACCACGCCTTCTCACCTCCTGCAATCAGTTAAGAGAAAGACTGAACTCCAAATAAAACAAAAAAACATATCAAAAAAGAGCAACCTGATGCATCAAGTGATCATCATTGACTTACCAACTAGATTATCAATGTAGTGAGATTCAAACTTATGAGTTTCTTCTATCAATAACTTCAAGTCAGCTACCTGTTTGAGAGACCAATTGGCCAATTAATTTACATTGGAAGGATAACTATTCAATTGAAGTTATTATATAACATGCTATGTTAACAAACAGCGGCTAAAAAAGGCTATGAAAATGTTTAGAAAAAAAAAAGGCTAAAAAAGGTGCATGCAGCTGTAAGCCATTAGATCGGTAATTTAAACCAGTGTTATCAAATAACATAGCAGAATTTGGACAAACTGTTATTGTTCCATGATATGCGGTTTAGTATAAAGTGTTGTCAAATTGCAGCTAAAGTGCTGTAGTGTAACAAAATTCGAACAATTCACTATTTTCTGTGATCTGCTATTTACAACACCAAATAAAACTAACCACTTAAAAGAATATTAAAGCAGAGAGAGAAAATTGGTCATCTCATTCTTATCTTTATTAGTGACAGAGAAATGAAAACAGATATTGGCAGAAAAGAAATAAAAACAAATAAAATGTACAGAACATCCAAAAATAATTGGAGTTGATGACAAGTTGGAAACTCCACGAACACTCATCTTTAGGAAAATGAATTGTCTACGGATGATAAATGTGAAAGTGAATGGTAGGAAGATGAACTTACACCATACAAAGAAGCCCCAGCCTTAAAAGTATCTTTAAAAGCAAGTGCAGCTAAGGTGGTATATCCACCGGCAGAGCCCCCTGTTATACAAAGCCGCTCCCCGTCAACTTTTCCGCTGTCCACCTAGATAATACATCATATACCACAAATGTGTGTAAGTAATGGAATAACACTTTCATATTTTATTACTACAAACTTGGACTATTTGTATCAGAAGAAAAAAAAATTACACTATTAGTTGTTCCCTTAATTAGGACTAATAATTACAGAATCAAATAAAATAAATAAAATCCCGGATAATCTGTTACAATATAGAATAATGACTAATTAGAATAGTTAAAGTAGTTAGGAGTTGTTATAGTTAGTTAGTTGAGGTTGTTATATAAAGGAGAATACAAAGATAGTGATGATGATTCAATATTGTATTTGTTAATTGAGTAGTGACACTATTGAGGGGAAACCCTTGGAGGAGATATTTCTCTTATATTCTCCTTTATCCTTTCTCGATCTTTCAATAAAATTGTTCAATTCTTGAGTTCCTAGCAGAATCAAATGAGATTTTTGCTGATTCTCCTACACTAGAAAACAAATCATTACCAAGTATGTAGCACAACTGCAACAGTCATTGACATCCACTATTCCCCAGCGTCCTAAAAGCCGGTCCCTGTACTCCCTGCCATAACCTTCCAAACAATATGCATTATATAATTCAGAACATTATTTTGTAGGAAAGGAAAAGTGAGAAACAAACCACTTCTAAAAAGAGGGTGAGAAACAAACCAGTGCTTCCACCGTAATTAACATCAGCGAATGCCCAACCACGACTAGTCCAGTACTGAATGCTCAAATTTAAAATTCCGTGTGTTTCAGCTGTTGGTCCTCCTGAAATATTCAAGGAAAAATAATACATTTAAAAGAGGTCATTCTACAACTACTAAGTGATGATTCCTACAAGTGGTGGTTGCACTACTACTAGGTTATGGTACATAATTTTCCTAAACCAACAAATTAAATGATTCCTACGGGACCAATATTTACCATGGCTCTTCAATAATAATGGAGGTTTTTCCCCTTCAGTGGCTCGGTGTGTAGGATTAGATGGTGGATAAAAGTATGCATAAGCATTTTGACCAGGAACTTCAGTTGGGAATTCGATCAGCTCTGGCTTACTGATGTACGAACTATATTTTAAACTATCCGGTGATGAGGACCATATAATATTGAGGTCAACCACTTTTGATTTCTTGTCATCTAAAGTCACCTGAAAAAGCAAGAGATCTATCAGGGAGTGAGCATAAATGACTTAACATTAGAATGGTGAGAGAAAAAAGAAATCACCTTGGCCACAGATGATGGAAGAACCGCAGATGCTCCTTCGACAAACAGGCAATCAGTACCAGAAGTCTGCAACGGCATTGCAAAATTAAGATTATTATTGTGTGAATACTTGATTTAGACACAAAGAAGCCAAAGAAATAATTATAAAAATTACAATGTTATCGATATCTGTGAAAGGGATATCAAGCACGGTTAGGTTTGAGCCCTGCGCATCTTCAATAATACCAAGATACGACACCCCCTTCTGCCTGCATACACAATCAAACCATTGAATTAATTGTACCACAAATTCTTAAGTTTGCTAGACCACTATGGATTGCATAAGAGAAAAGATGAAAAGAGACAGATAAGTAGCAGACTAAGAATCAATCACCTGTAACTGCACGCAATTAAGTTTCTCTGTTTAGGACTTTTCACGAATTCATAAGAATTCATACCAAAAACCCATAGTGGCCTAGCAAACTCAGCATCCAAAGAATAAACAGGCACGGCCTTATTTTCTGACTCAATCTGTAACAAATTGAAGAAGTTAGAAAAGAAAAATAAAATGTAAATAATTACTAAAATAATGGATATTGTGTGGCCAGTAAAAATTAGCAATCAAACATGCTTGCAACCAAATTGTTTGTCACAAACAATCATCTCGCTGAAAAAGGAATTCGAGACAAACAGCAAATGAAGATGATAATTGAAAATTTGAATTATCAACCAAGAGCATCTGTAGTATTAAAACATAAGTATTTATTCACAAAAATAGTTGACTAAAATGCATAGTTTTCTTGTGAATTTAAAATTACACAGTATTTATGAACATTTATCAATACAGACGATCAAAAGTTAATTAAAACTATATATATAATTCATGGCAAGCAGGATTGATCTGTGAAATATAATTACCCATTTATGGAGATTCCAAAAACCACTTCCCCTATCCGTGATGAAAAAAAGTTCCCCTGCATAGTTAAAATAAAGAATGTGTATATTAAACAAGAATGCACCGACTTTTGTGGGTGTTACATAAAATTCCTAAATTAAATACCATCAGAGGACCACTTGGGCTCAGTTGGAGACTCCACAACTGAAAGATCATTCCCAGCTACACAAACACGCTTGTAGATCTCTCTGCATGGAAACTTAGATGATTATGCTTCAAGTTGAAAATGTGACATATACATGTAATATGAAACAGTAACATCAACTATTATATGGACCTCGAAAACTAGATCCAAGAGACAAAATAAGATCCAAAATGGAGGAATAAAATCTATGCATGAGGCTTTATGAAACAGTATATGAAAGTCACAGAGTATCAACACCAACAACCTCAATGTAGTGTACTAGTTGATACAACTCAAGTACTCGCTTCTTTTTTTAAGGATATTAAAAGGAAGCACTATAGTATTTACTTAATCAACAAAAAATGTGCTGTATGATTCAGAAAACAACTACATATCTGCATAAGTATCAACTTTTCATATTTAAATAAAGGCTGCGTGTATGGTGCAAGAGTGTAGTAAGTCTAGCACAGTGCACCACTTTTGTTTATGGTTGGATTGAGTAGTGGATTTTTAGCATAGGATTTATTACCCTTTCCCTCACACTCGCCGGAATTTTTGTTTTGATCAGCACAGTCACTGATTTGTTGGCACCCCACCCCACCTTTCCTCTCCCTCTTTTGTTCCAGCATCACACAGTCAGTAAAAGTGCTCCCTCAAAAACTGTGGCACTGATGATGGACTCATTTTATTAAAATTCAAACCAATGACCAGTTTTGTAAATAATTGTTACTTTTCAATTAAATCTATTATGAAATTGCAGTTTTGTAAATATGAAAGGGAACCAAAGTGGATGCTTCATAGTGAAGTGGAATAAATATGTGTTGTTGTGTGTGGCAAACTCGTTGGAACTAAAAAAACGGGAGGTAGAGGAGAGAAGTGTGTAGTTCGAGCTTGAAGACACAACACAGTTAAAAAAAATAAATCAAACTGAATTATCATATTTTTGAAGTTTTTCGGAAAAAAAATATTCAAATTTTGAAGTGTTTCCACTTCAAATCTAGTGGTTTCCACTGATGATAGTTTATGAAAAAAAAGATATTATAAGTTAAAATAGATGAGACCTGATTAAGAAAATGTTGTGCACAATAGAAGACTGAATGGAGTTGTGCATGTTAGACAAAGCCTTAAAGAAATCACATACAGGGCAAGCAAAATGTCTAACTTCTTCACACGTCACAACTAAGGCAAAGAGTTCTGCTCACCCATTTTCAGAAATATAGCCAACCCAAAGTTCTGATTTATCCCACGGCATGTTGGGGTGACTCCACTGTATCCATGCTATTCTTTCACTTTTAGGGTCTAGACGTGGGAAAGCATAGAAGTCGCTCCCACCAACTAGTACTTCTGGTTCTGAAAGTCAGACAATACAGTCAGACTCAGACGTAATAATGGTTTCCAGAGGTTAAACTCACTATTAAGAAGGAAATTATTACCGTGATCATCCTTGCTGCCAATTGCTATCGATACAATAGTTGTAGGTGGATTTTGACTGCTCTCCCTACGATCTAGCAATGTGATTATACATTAGTGACTAAATGAATGAATAATTTAAAAAGTAAAAAACACAACGGGAGCATTCTAACATAAACCTCAAGGATAGACCAAATCATAATCCCTTACCTTCCCTTACAGCAATGAAACGGTTAAAGCGTGTATCCAATACTCCATCTGCATAGCTTACAACTGGTCCACCATAATCCGGAGTGAGAGGTATAGGAGGCACATCTGCAAGAGAAAAGCACGCACACGAAACAAAAAAGAAAAAACAGCACCAGTTAACAGAATTGCTTGCTTCAGAGGCACTATTGAAAATAACAGAACACCAAATCTACATTCTAAGATTGATCGAAATCAATATATGAGTAAACAAAGTGTATGTTTGGATTGGCAGTGAGTTCGGAAAAATCATGGTGCCACCGTGATTTCGTGAAACTCACCGTCATTCCAAACATGCACTAAGATTAACTATAAAGAAACACAATGTGATGACAGAACGAAACTAACATAAGAGTAAGTAAGACAGTATATCAAAGGGGCACAAAAAAACTGTCATTTCGTGTCAATAATAAAACAGCTAGACATATAAACTGATGTTGCTTCCTCACCGAGAGAAGTGATGGATTGTTTGTATAATCTCTGATCCTTATAATTTGCAAAAAACACAACATTTCCTGCAACAGTAAAAGCACCACCACCATATTCCTGAGCCAATGTTCTGACTCCAAACTCCTTTGGAGTAATATCCACAGCCTCACCCCCTGGATTTTCCGGCTCAAGAACAAGAACCGCCCGTCTACAACAGAAACAAACAAAAAAAGTAAATTAGCATCTATTTTGATTGCCTTGTTTGAGTTTATCTCTTGACAAAAGCACTTGCGAGACTGTTTTGAAGAGATGATGAAAACAACATATGATGCATGCATATGCCGTTTTAAGCTTATTTCCATAAACATTGCAGGATAGTGTATGAGTTATGAAGACAGCTTATTGCTTATATCAAAAGATCAAAATAACTAATAAATAAGTATGATAAACAATTACAGCATAAGGGCTTAATTAAGTTGTTTATTCAAATTTGGTCTTAGTGGCCAAAAGGGTCAGCTTAAAAACTCCTCCAAAAGATTAAAATTTTCAGTTTTTCCCACTACTAACTTATCCAAAATGCGATTTTTATCCTAATAACAAAATGGGTCAATGAAACTTACCCTGATATTGTTAGACATGATTTAAGTCAAATGAGACAACCACAGCCATCAACAGTCTATTATACATATGTGAGAGCTTATGCTATAAGCCTATAAGAGCGTATGGAAACAACTTATAACATTTGCGTAAATTGTTTTCAGCTTATTTCCAATAAACTACCCAAGATAGCTTAGTTTGACTTTCTTTTATCTTTTGTTATAGAAATGATTTGCACATGTATGAGTGTTTATGGTATAAAAGCTTAATTAAGCTAATTTATCTATATATGGATGGCCAAAAGGGTCACCTTAAAAACTTCAAAAGATTAAATTTTTAATCATTTTTCCACTTCCAGCTAATCCAAAAGTGCTTATTTTAATCTCATAACACAAATGGTCAATGAAACTTACCCTGATTCAGTTGGACGTGATTCAAGCCAAATGAGACGACCACGTCCATCAACAGCAGTGCCACCAAGTCTCTTGGAAGCTCCAGAAACAACATCAGCAGTGATGGGTGATTTCCAGGAGCCATAAGGGGCAGTAGTGATTGTATCGGTATCTGAGGGGGGTGTATAAGAAGCCATTATCTTTGTTGTGGAGGTGTTGAAGGAGCAAAAACGACGTCGTTGATGGTGTGTTTTGGAAGATAAATGGTTGAATAAGCACTTGGAATAACGAGACGAAGAAGAAGAGGAAGAAGAACGAGTAAGAGTGATGAGAGTGAGAGCAGAACTAGCTAACGTGGCCATTGCACCATGTTCTTATAATAATAAAACCTTATACTCCATCATGTCGTTATTATTATAAAAAGGCTTAAACATTTTTTTTCCCTTATTTTGTTTTTAAAATGTAGATATTAAATTTGTTTAATTGGTATCAGGTTAATCTTTTTCACATGAATTCGCAGTTTTAAAGTACGAGATGCATGTGAATTCGTGTCTGATCCACCCTTTACCATTGATCAACGATTTTAGGAAACTCGTAAATTTGATATGTTAGCTCAGATGGAAAGAAGATTTGTTGCAATCTCTACTTTTGGGTGAAGAATATGGGTTGAGATCCTCTCCATTTATTAAAAGAAATGGAGATAGCAATTAGGAAAATAGGTGGTGGGTTCTATCATTAAATGAGTCCCACCATCGTTGATTATTTTCAAGATTTTTTGTGTCTGTATCTCTCCAAATGAAAGAAATGGAGAAGAGATTAAATGGAGAGGATCTCAACTCGAAGAATATGGGGATTAATGGAATCCAATGAACCCTAATTTTGATTTATAGGAGAATTGGTAAAGTGAGAAGGAGATGATAACTTATATGTCACGTATACTGCATTTAACGTCGCTAGTCTTTTATGGATGGAAATGACTAATGTGGTACCAATTAAACAAATTAAAGGATATATCTACATATTTTTTAAACAGGGGATCAACATAAACTCCAAAATAAAGATATGGGGTCAAAAAGTGTTTAAACCTTATAAAAAAAATCCTTTTATGAGAAAATGGTGCGGTTTTTAAGATGAAGTTATTGTTTAAAAAAAATTACTACCCATTTAATATTTGTTTTTTCTATATTATTGAATATATTTATTTTTTATTTTTTTGCAAAAAAGGGCGGAACACCAAAATATATATATAACCAAAATAAAGCAAGAAGTACAAACTGGAGGGGACTTTACCCAAACTCCAAAATTATATACAAAATCTAAAGTTAGGCCACCCTAGTTCGTTTTTGATATAGCAGTCCTTAATAAACATAGGAACTTCTTGCCAAACATTGATTGAAGGAATGGTGAGAGAATGATTTGCAAGGAGGTCAGCTATTTGATTCCCCTCCCTAAAAATGTGAGAAACCAAGTAATTCATTGTATTTAAATTGGTCATGACGTTGAGCCATCTATTTCTAAGCTCCCAAGGAACCTGATCAGAACTATTGGCTGCCATGACAACTAGAGCTGAGTCAGTCTCTATCCAAATATTATGCCAGTTGTTTTGATGTGCTATCTCAACAACTCTCATGAAAGCACATAACTCAACATAGTATGAGTTGGTAAAGCCATGAGGTTCTGCAAAACACAAAATAGCTTCAGCTGCATGGTCTCGGAAAATTCCACCACAACCTGAGATGCCAGGATTCCCCTTTGAGGCGCCATCTGTGTTACACTTAAACCACGAAGGAAAAGGAGGTTGACAAATAATTTCTTTAATCTGAGATTCTCCTGGATTATGAATATTAACATTGAAGGTCTTAAGTATAGTGAAGTCTCTAATGGAATTATTTGAGACCTTTTTTGTTTGATTACCAGAAAGAGAGGTGTTGGAGATGATCATGGACAAGGCTGTTCTCCAAGATATAGATTTGTTGTTGAACCTTATTTGGTTTCTAGCATACCATATAATGTTCAAAATGTTAATAATACTGGCTTTAACAACCAACATTCATTGGGGAGACCAAGACAAATCACAAAGCTTTTAAATGTCTTCCAAGCAGTTAAAATAAAGATTTTTGTTAAGAGTACCAACTAGCCAAGACCACAGTTTTATAGTGAAAGAGCATTGGAAGAACAAATGAAAAGATGATTTAGAATGCTTACCACAGAGAGCACATAGATGGAATATTGTAACCCCTTTGCATAAGGTTTTGATCTGTAGGGATTTTGTCATGCATTAACCACCAAACCATCCTCGATTTAGAAGGAGGGATATCAATACTCCAAATAGACTTAGCCCAATGAAGATCTTGATATTGTTGCATTTTGAAAGAATAAGCCTTCTTTAACTGAAGTTACCCATTAGGAGTGTGTCTCCATTAAAGTTGATTTGGCTTGTCTTGTAAAGGAATAACAACCTCCTTAACCATCTGGTATAAGTTAGGAAACATGTGAATGAGCTGAAATGGGATATTCCATAGATTATCCAAAATGTAGTCACTGACAGTTGAAGTGAGAAACTGCCTAAAGTCCATAGGAATATGAAAAACATATGCAAGAGGAGGTCCACACCACGCATGATTCCAAAAATTGATGGTTTGACCATTACCAAGAAGCCAAATAGAGTTGTGTAAGATTGTTGAGAATTCCTCCTTCATGCTACTCCAAAGAGATGAGTGAATATGATACTTGATAGTTGAGGTAGACCTTAAAACTCTATCTCTCAGAATTATAGCCCAAGACTTTTGAGAATTCAACACAAACCAACAAAGCTTGAGATTAGTAGCATTGTTAAGAGCAGAAAGAGATCTAATGTTGAGACCTCCTTGATGAAATGGCCGACAGACCTTTTTCCAAGAAACTGAAACAAGTTCCCTTTTATCTATATCTCCACTCCAGACAAAATTTCTAATGCATCTTTCTAAATCTTTAATAAGATAGGAGGGTCAAGAATAGATTGAAATGTTATAAGTTAACATGCTCAAAATCACAAACCTAACTAACTGCACCCTACCAACCATAGAAAGAAGACTAACTTTCCAATTGGAAAGCATGAGCTTAATCTTGTCTGTTATAGGTTGTAAATGACAAACCTTAGGTTTTCCTTTGAAAACAGGAAACCCTAGATAGTTAAAAGGAAGGGAGCCAATATTAAAGTGAAGCAAATCAACTATTTGAGCCAATCTAGATTGAGAAATAGAGGAAGAGAATATAGATGATTTGTTAGTATTGATGATTTGACCAGAAGATAGAGCATATCTATTGAAAATATCTGTGAGAGCAATTATGATTGAACTTCTACCTTTGCAATAAATCATCAAATCATCAGCATGAAAAGAGTGAGATGGAAGGAAAGAGTTCCTGGTACCTTTGATCCTCTCCTCCTTGCCGTCTAAAACCAATTTTGAGATGCTTCTGCTAAGAACATCTCCAGCTAAGCAAAATAAAAGGGGAGATAGAGGGTCACCCTGCCTGACACCTCTTGTGCAGTTAAAATAACCATGAGACGTGCCATTGATAGAAACTGACAAAAAAACTGATTGCATAATAACAAGAATCCACCGACAAAAAACCTCATTAAAGCCAAAAATTTTGAGCACTTTTAATGAAAAAGACCATTCTAAAGTGTCAAAAGCCTTAGAAATATCAATCTTAAGGGCAAAAATACCACCATAGGATTTTTTGTGAAGAAGATTAGCAGCTTCAGAAGTAATGCACAAGCAATCCTTGATGTTTCTATCATGAATGTAACACATTTGCTCTTAAGAAATAATATAAGGCATGATTGAGGCCAGTTTATCTGCTATAATTTTATAGATTACCTTAAACTTGAAATTAGCCATAGTAATAGGCATGTACTGATCCATAGAGATAGCATTAGGAACCTTGGGAAGGAGAGCTATAATATTGGAGTTAAAGTCAGGCAAGATCCAACCAGTTGTGAAAAACTCAATGACAGCATTACTAACATCACTTTTCACAATGTCCCAGAATGTTTAAAAGAAAAAAGCTACGAAGCCATCAGGCCCAGGAGCACTGTCCTTATTGAAAGCAAAAACAGCAGCTTTGATTTCTTGAACAGAAAGGAGCAAAGTAAGCATGACATTTGTTTCATCTGAGATCATATTTGGGATAACTTCTTCTGCAAGTAACTGGTCCTGCAAAACAAAGTTAGTACAAAAAAGAGATTTATAATATTTAACTACGTGCTCTGCAATATGTGATTGATTTGTTAACACTTGTTCACCATCAAGAAGAGTGGTTATTTTTTGTTAGCGGTTTTGTTTTTTGCAATTCTATGGAAATACTTGGTGTTTCTATCACCTTACAAGTGCCAATTCAGGTTAGCTTTCTCTTGCCATAAGCATTCTTGTCTGTTCAATGCATCTTCAAACACCTTGTAAGCATGTTTTTCTTGTTCCAATAACAAATCAGTATTACCTTCATATTAGATTTGAGCTTGGATCAACTGCAGGTTTTGTTCAGCATCGGAGACAAATTCATGAACATTTCCATAGCAGTCTTTATTCCAAACTTTCAACTTCTCTTTAAGAATCTTGAGCTTCTTAGTAAGAATGAACATGGGACAGCCTATAACAGGAGTATTCCAAGATTCTTGAATAATATTCTTACAATCAGAATGCAAAGTCCACATTCTCATGAATTTGAATTGGGAGGCAATGGTTTCAGTGTTGGTTTGAAGTTCAAGCAAAAGAGGGTGGTGATCTGATTTGTGTTGGTTAGGGTAGTAACTGAGATGGAGGTGCACAAATCAATCAGTGAATGAGAACATATGGCTCTATCCAGCCTTCTTTCACTTTGTCTATTGTTACTTCTACAGTTTGACTAGGTAAAATCAGCTCCTCTAGTCTGCAAGTGAATCAGGTTATTGGTGTTGGTCCAATTTTGGAAATCATCCATAGGGAGTCTGGCATGAGCAATTCTCCCTCTATGTTCATGTGATCCTAAAATGGAGTTCAAATCTCTTATAAATCACCAAGGCAAGGCATGTTGGGACTGAAGATGGGATAAAGTTAGCCACAAGTTTCTTCTAATAGGTAATTGGTTGAGGCATAAATGGCAGCAAAAGCTATAGTTTTGTCATTATCATGGATGGTGAAGGAAACATGTTGGTCATCTAAGTCTAATATTGTAGGATCAAGGTTATGTTTACAAAAACACCAAAGGTTAGGATTCAAATTCTGTCTACTATTCACAACAAAAAGTTTGAGGTTCAGTCTGGATAACCACCTTTTAGGGAAATCAGAAAAATTCATCCAAGGTTCCGAAATTAAAACTAAGTCAGGTTTGTGCAGTAAAATTAATCTTTTGAGGGCTAATCTTGAAGGGGAATTAGCTAAGCCCCTAGCATTCCAATAGAGGCACTTCGTTTGAAAGGTTTAGAGGATATCTTTGATCTGGTTGCGTATGTGTCCTTACTCGAGTGCTTGAGTTTCTTTTGCGCTTTCTTTTTGCTTTTAGAGACCATCATTTGGAACCATCTGCATCTGCATTTTGATCAGGTTCCAATTCAATGGCTGCAAGTAAATCAGCTTCAGTAGCTACATTCTCAGCCATGTTTGCCCAGGACTTCTTTAAAAATTCCATATCTTTTAAGACTCTAACATGAGTCATCTCAAGAGTGTTCCCATTACACGGCAAATCTTCAGGTAGGGGGAAGAAGTGGTGGGGCGGTTGAAGGGTTACACGGACAAAGCTTCACGAGGTTGAAGATGAACAGTGGTAACAGTCATAAAATAGCAGAGCTTCTCTCTCTATCTCTAACATTTTTTCTTTATATTTTGGATTTCTCCAAAAGAGATTTAAAAGAGCTACCCTATTATTGAATATATTTAATCTCTTACAACTTTTTATAAATACTTGTAACAATATTTAAAAAGTTACAAAAATTAATGGTTAAATTAGATTTGATGTTTTTTTTTCTTCTCATAATAAAGATTAAAGGGAGTAATATTTTATAAGATTAGTCATGATCATAGGTCACATTTTAGAGGCTTTTGTATGAATTTATTTTGTGGGTTTCCATAATAAGCACTTCTATAAAATGAAGTAATTTTTTCACTCCCAAAATCATTTTGGGAGTACTTCATTCATTCATCCCTTATTACAACATTTCTTTCGAATATTTTTTATATCTATACTATATATAAAGAAAACTACCTCTTTCACCACTTTTGGGTTGGATTTTTCTTTCCAAAATTACATTCACTTTTCAATACAAATAACACTTGTAACAAATAGATAAAAATAAATTTAAATATTAAAACAAATGTAACAAACACGATATGAATATATGTTTTTTTGTTTTTTTTATCATTTAAAAAGTGTAACAAATTAGATGAGTATATTTATACTTACTTTTTTATCATTCCAATTATACCCTTAAACAACAAGTTGGTGTCATTAAAAAAAGAATTTAGATTATATTTTTTTTGTTATATTGTATTATTGTCGAGGTCGTTGAAATAGATAATTATGGTTGGTTTGATTTTTTATAACTTGAAAGCAACAAACATTTATATTTTTTTAGTTTTAATCAAAATCAAAATTTCATAAAATAAAAAAAAAACAACGTTCATAATTTTCAAATGTTAGCGCAATAAAAAAAACGGAAAGACGGGTCTCAAAGTTAATTTCCACAAGAGCACGTCAGTCAGTGTTAATGTTGGTTATTCTTGTTTGATTGAGGTTGCTTCGGTTTTAAATTGCAAAAGGGGTTGTTTATCTTTTCTTTATCTGGGACTACCTATTGTGGCAATTCCCGTAAGTTGAATTTTTTGTGTCTATTGCTTGATTGAATTAAAAAAAATATTGTTGAGGTGTAAGAGTATAAACCCTTCATTGGGAGACCAATTGGTTGTTCTGAATTTTGTCTTGTCTCTATTTCGGTTTATTTTCTTTCATTCTTCAAGGCTCCCACATGTATCATTTCCTCTATTGAATCTATTTTTAATTGTTTTTTTGGGGGAAAGTGAGGAAATTAGGAACATTTCTCGAATAAACTGGGATACTATTTGTTCAAAAAATGAGAATGGTGGGTTAGGGGTTAGAAGGATACATGAATTTAATTTGGCATTACTTGGTAAATGGTATTAGAGTTTAAAGGAAGAGTGTGAGAGTTTATGGTTTAGAGTTCTAACAATGTGTTATGGAGAGGTGGTGTGTATTACGGATGGTGGGAGAGATAGCTCATTTTTGTGGAATAATTTGAATAGTATTATAGGTAGGGCTGGTGTGGGAGTTGGTTGATGGTTTGATGACAATTTATGTCACGAGTTGGGAAACAATGTTGATGCTTTGTTTTGGCGGGACCCCTGGTTAGATGGAGGGGTTTTGAAGTTTAGGTTTAGTCGTCTTTTTCATCTGGCCGACATTAAGATGGCAATGGTGGTTGATAGGCATTATTTATGTTGGAGGGAGGGTAGTAAAGCTTGGAAGTGGCGGCGGAGGTTGTTGGCATGGGAAGAAGAACATGTGAGGGAGCTTTGTGAGCTTTTAAATCCTATTGTTTTGCTGGCTAACATGACTGACAGGTGACTTTGACAATTTCATGCATAAAAAAAATACAATGTCACTAGTTATAACTATTTGCAAGCGGTGGATCACAACTTTACAGCCGATCACACAAACATCATCTTGCATAAGGAGGTTTCCTTAAAGGTCAGCCTATTCGCTTGGCATTTTCTTCATAACAGTCTTCCAACGACAAATAATTTAATTAAGAGGAGGGCTCTTCAGCCTGATGTGCAACTTTCTGCGGGTGGTTGTGGCAACCAAAAGGAAGTCGATCATCCTTTTCTATCTTGTGAGTTTTTTAGGAAAATTTGGATTGGTATTTCTAGTTGGTTAGACATTCATACGGTTCACTCGGCGCGTGTTACAGACCAATGCAATTCGGATCATTAGAGGTTTTCTCAAAAAATATCCGCTAAATTTTTCGTTTGATTTGGCTTTCATGTGCCTGAGTTATGTGGCGCGAAAGAAATGCTCAAACTTTTCAACAAAAGGGGATACTATTCAACATCTTCTTGAAAAAATTAAGCTTCAATCATTTTGGTAGTTGATAGGTCCACAAGTGCACGGAAATATCGGTTTTAGTATAAAAGATGTCGAATCCCACAGAGATCAATGTCAAATATCGTTATCTATTGTCACGTTGTTTATCTAAGGCGATGCTAATTAGTTTAGTTGCAAAATTGGAAAATAACTTTGTTTTAATTAATTTTAATGACGAGAGCCCGTAATATAATTTGTGTCGACTGTGGGTACTTGTTAAGTTATATTTTATTATTGTAACAGGACAATATTTTCGCGCGTAAAAAGGATTAAATTAAAGGGATCGCCAGCTTTCGCGTGTACGACACTGAATTTTGACTTTGTAATCTATTCGACCGCTTTCGCGTGTACGCCTTACAACTTCAAAACTCAGTTTGAAAACTAATCATTATACGCGCGAAAAGTTATTTTTAGTATAAATAAAAATGTAAAGGTACCGCCGGCTTTCGCACGCCCGGTGCCGTATTTTAAACTCACGAGCGCCAGCTTTCGCGTGTACGACCACAAGTTTAAAATAGCCTTTTTGAAAATTAGAAATTTCTAAATTAATTAAAGAAAACGCTTTCGCTGTATTTCAAAATCAATTCCTAAAAATTCTACGGTCAAATACAGGTTTCACTCTTTCGATATGAAACCAGTATCACTTTATTTCAACTTTCGCCGTAAATATTCCTCGTTAAAAATCAGAATTTCCAGACTTAAAAATAATTCATGTTTCAATTTATAATCATACAATTTAACAGAGTACCATTGGTACGACGTTCATCATATTCCAAACTCTACAAAATTCTACTCAGACATATAACTATAATAAATAGACCTTTATTCATAACATTCATCATCATTGGAATAGAAAATTAAAAGAAACAAAGCGTAAATTAATACAAGCAAAATAGGCAGAACCTGTAGTTGATGGATACTGGAAATCAAAAGAAAAGATTGAAGCCACGCTACAGCAATTCAGCTACAATCCAATTGAATGCAACACATCAATACCAATTCACAAACCGCAGCACCGTGACTAATTCTATTAATTGATGAACACTCTGATTTGAATATGCAGCAATAGTGAAATAAAAAGGGGAGTGGCACACACGACACAGTACCAAATCAATTGAAATTGAGTAATCACGTGGTGCAGCAGAACCATAAAGTAGTAAGTAACAAGGATTGGAATTTAAATGAATGATAATTGAAATTATATGGAGATAGTAATTGAAACAAATATGGGTTTATACGGCTAAATTGAAAATTGCAAGAGAACAAAGTATTGAAAACTTAAATAATGATAAGCACTTAAACTGTATCTAAATAGCTAGTTTTCTCTCTCAAAAGCTTGGTCTCGTTTATGCTGATTGTTCCAGGTCTATTTACTGGCAAAAAACTCTAACTGAGGTGCCTCTGGTCGTGTCCCTTGTAGTGGAGGAAATGCAGAAAAATGGGAAAACTGCTACCGAACGTGGGGAAACTTTTTCAACTTAACACCATGACGGGTGTTACATGGGGTGACAGTCTGCCGGTCATGGGTTGTTACAGTTTGCCGGTCATGGGTTGTGACGGCCGTCATGTCTGGCATTGACTTTCTCATCTAATTTGTTGACTTTCTGGTGACTGTGAGCTTTCTTCCTTTTTTCACCATTTTTTCATCATTTTGTCGCGCATGGCCCTTTAATCAACAGATCCCTGAAATAGACACACAATACCAGCATAACATTGCAAAAATCTATAAAACCGAGATCAAAACATGTACAAGTCGAGCTAAAATAGTAGTGTATTTTACGTGTTATCAGTAGTCGAAATCAAATCACATTACCTTTACTTTTAATATGTGGTGGTTAAATCCCCCTTTGTGCTTTCGGAGTTCTTTTGTAGTGAGCTTTGTTTTTTTGTCTCTTTATTTTCAATTTTTCCTTTTTGGACTTTTGATGTAACAAATTCGTCTTTCCCAGGTCTCCTTCTGGCAATCCTTGTGTTGGAAAGACTAAAAGTTTCAGTTAAATATTTTATTTTAGCTTCTTTAAAATAAATTTTTTTAATATAAGGCTCTTTAATATTCTACATACATTAATCTTTCTTTAAAAAAAAATATTTTCATTAATTTACCGTTGAGTTTGGAAAATGTTAATTATTTTCTCTATCTTTACTTTTAACGTGGTGGTTTAAACCCCCTTTGTGCTTTCGGAGTTCTTTTATAGTGAGCTTTGTTTTCATGGCTCTTTATTTTCGGTTTTTTTTTTTTGGACTTTTGATGTATCAGATTCGCCTTTCCCCATGTCTCCTTCATGCACTCCTTATCTTAGGAAGACTAAAAGTTTCAGATAAACATTTCATTTTAGCTTCTTTAAAATAAAAAAATTAATATAAGACTCTTTAATATTCTACATATATTATCCTTCGAAAAAATATTCTACATATATTAATCATTTTTTAAAAAAATAATTTTATTAATTTACCGTTGAGTTTGAAAAATGTAAATTTTTTTCTCTATATAACTTCAGTAATTGGCTGTTAAGAAAAAGTATCGTATATTGTTGACAAATTTAATGCTACAACTATTTTATTAATATTCACAAATTTTGTGAAGAGGCTTATAAAATAAAAGATAGAGGGAGTACATGTTGGAAGAAGAAAAAAAAACATTATTTGTGTGCCTTTCTAGTTTCTAGACAAAAATATCATTTTGTTTCTTATATGGATCTTTTCTAAATAATCATGCTGTTTTTTATTAACGTGAGGTATGTACAGTTCCTTTACTAAACTTAACTAATAAAAATGAGAAAATTGTTAGATCGAACGCCATTATCATGATCCAAACATTGACTCCTCTGTATGTGAACTTTCAATAATCATTGTCATTTCATCTATATATTATATACTTAATCTCTCTTTTTTTTTAAATTAAAAAAAAAAAAAAAATCTCATTTTTTTACGGGTTAATCTCTCATTTTTGTTTGAGGTATATTTACATTACCATATTATTTTTTAAGGGACTTACTCTAAATATTAATCACAAGAACTGAAAATAAAATATTAATCAAGGGACTTACTCTAAATATTAATCACAAGAACTGAAAATAAAATATTAATCATGGTTAAGGATACAATAATAGAAAATACGACATTAAGGTATAGTATGCAGGGATCGAGGTTCAAACCCAGAATTTTTTTACTTATATTTAATAGATGAATTTCTAACCATTAGACTAATTGACAAAAAAGATTGTGAATAAATCCTAGCTCAACTGTTGGACCAGGGTTTGAATCTCAACTCTCCACTTATGTGTTAAGATTTTGAATTTTAAATTCTTTTTTGAGATAGAATTTTGAAACTTGTAATTTTGATGTTATGGAATATATCTTGTTTATTTTGGTTGCCTTTTTTAATTCATATAGGATGGAATTCTGTGATTTTGGATTAAGTTGTGTGATTTAATAAAATTATAATTAGAAATGCATTCATATGATTAAAGTTATGTAAATGAACTCCTTCTCTCATAACTAAAAAAATGAAATCCTGAGATGAAGTAATAAAAGTTATGCTACAAGTTTCAAACACCAAAACAGACCAATTAATTTTGTGAATTTTTAGCACAATACAGAAATAAGTGCCACTTACTACGTACATAAATCAAGCAATTTTACCACTTAGCATAACCTATTTGATTCATTTGAAGAAACTATACCACATCAGAAAATATTAGAGAAAACGTCAAAATTTAATAATCTCTAGAAACCTTGGAAGAACAAATGGTATGGTTGTCAATCACTTTATGTACTTAAATTAGCCTCATTCAAATCTGAGAGCAGAGGAGGGGGAAAGTGAGAAATGAATGAAAATGCAAGAATTATTTTTTCTATACTTGTCAGAAAGTATCAGTGATGAAAACTAATGTCTTTAATTTCGCTTGCGCCCCATCAATGTATTCACGAATGATTGGAAGAATCCATCTTGTCTTTGTCATCTTCGTCGTCTGTCTTCTCTTTGTCCTCTTCGTCTTCTGAAGTTGTCCTGGATTTCACTATGTTGTGCATTCCTCTGAAAATCCGTCAACAGACATAAATTAATTTTGATATAAAAGCAAGGGATGGTGATAATAAAAACATTCATAGAAACATATAAGCAATGTTTTACAGAAGCAGGTGTATCATTAAGAATGATGTCAAAAATGGTAAAGATCTACTTGTTGATCAATCGAATTAACGAATGTGGTAGTAATTTCTCTAGAACGGATATTTTCTTGGATGAAACTACAACGAATCTCTGTATTCTATAGTTCCACTCACAAAAGACAAGGTCGGAAGCAAGGTTGCTTGATTATCACAAATCAATTTCATAAAGCCTATTTTGTATCTTGAACCAGATCAGTCTATGAGAGAGAGAGAGAGAGAGAGAAGGAACTAATGGAAGTGGTCCTGGCCATAAAAGAATGGAGACATTACCTTCTATGTGGGAGATTCATTATATGAACAGACCAAAGAGGTATGAAGTTTCTCAATGAACAAAGATTGTTGAGTGAGAATCAGTTCATGTGGGTCACCAAACTTATAGGCAATGACTTTTAGATATACTAGACCAGAAAGAGACAACACAGTGGAAGCTCTTCCAAGACGGATTGATTTTGCAGCCATTTCAGTTGTTCAGGATGAAGACTGGCTCCCTTGGGATGCAGAGCTGCAGGACCCAAGCTCGGTAATATGTCAGAATTTGTTGACAAAAAGTGGTGGTCAACAAAGTTTTGAAATGCATAGAGGGAAGATTATACTTCAAGGGTTGGTAGGTCCTCTCATAAGTGCAATAGAATCCCCATCTTAAGAAATTACATGATAGCCCCTTAAGAGGTCACTCCAGGTTCTTTAGGACATACAAAAGAATAGCTAATGTAGTATATTGGCAAGGAATGAGGAATGCTATCAAGAACTATGTTATTATTGAATGTGACGCCTGCCAGAGAAATATAGCCAGCACCTTAACTCCAGCTGGCTTACTGCTACCTTTGCCAATTCCCACAAAGGTTTGGGTGTGAGGTGAGGATTGCCCCCACTTTTAAACACACATTCAGGCCATCTCACATCCAAAGATGTCTCCTTAACATGGTTTAACTATAGTACTTCAGCAAAGATGTCTCCTTTTAAAGCATTTTATGGACAAGATCCCCTATTATTACTGAAGGGCACCACTATACCTTCTAAACTAAGAGATGAGTAGAATGACAGAGCAAAGGGATGTCTTGCTAGAATGGCACCTAGTTTGGTTCAAGAATAACACTCCCCTTGATGTAGCATAAATAAGGTTAACATTGGGGTTCACAATGCTAACAACATATGATATATCTAATTTATCATATCATCATGGTTAAGAATAACACTTCCCTTGATGTAGCATGAATAAGGTTAACATTAGGGTTCACAAGACTATTGGTTGGTTCATTTAAAAGTAAACTGAAGGAGATGATAGGTTGAATCTTATGCACCAAAAAAAGGGCCAGCCAGAGGGTGAGAGGAGACTCAAATAAGAATGATCACAAAAATGCCAAGCAAAAGATGTCACGTGAGTTTCCCATGGTGATATGGTAATTCATGTAATGGCCCATGTGGGCACATCTCGCATTTTGTGACAGTAGGTCCTCTGGAAAGGCTGGTTGCCATCCAGATATGAGGTGATTTGTCTCCTTGCCTTGATTATATCCAACGAGAGACATCGCAATGAGAAGTAGCCAGAGTGACTACACGATGTATGACGTAGCGATTTACAAACACTTCTAAATTTCTGAATTTTAGAAATTGATGCATCTATTTATCGCAATTGCACATTTCATTTCCTGTTCTAATGATATAATATATTAACCAAATCAAATACTATAACCAGAAAACTACAAATATAAACTACTGTAAAGGAAAAGGGTAAGTATCATACACGTTTAGATCCTTTATTACGCTCCTGATATCACTTGACCATAATATTGGGTCAATATTCTTAGGATAAGAATCTTGTTGTTGCACCTTCTCTGTTAGCCAATGCTCAGCTTTGTTGCTCATATTGATGATCTGAAACAATAAAGTCAACAATTAAAAGCTTATCTTAAGAGCAGCATCACAATCACAATCACAATAATATATTGCGGCCTGTTAATTATCTTACCTGTTCTTTATCCTGGGGTGGAACGGAATCTGCAAACTTGCGAATCTCTGAAATGAATGTTGATAAATCTTTTATAGCTAGTGTTCTTTCTTCATCATCTCTGTACCGAATCTCAATTCGATCCACCAGCTACAGAAATAGTAGATTGGAAACAATAAGTATAACAAGAGAAACATTGAAAATAGAAAAGCAAAAAAATACCTTTTTCAGAACTTCTAGTTTTGAGGTATAAGCGTGTTCAGTTTCATCATCACCGTCTTCATAAAGCCAATCCTCAGTCTCTTGCAAACTCCTAGATATGACATCCCTCTCTTGGTCACTAGCAAAGCTCCGATATGTGTTGAAGAGCTGTTTATGTATGCAAATTAATTTAATTCCAAAACAGAATCTTCAAATGCATGCATAAAACCAGTAGCATGAAATAAGATAAAAGTTTGGAAATTTGAGACCCTGCGCGGATAATATTTTATAGTATTGTAACAGCTAAGCATTTCTAGCATTGTATTTACTAAAGGGTCGTGAGTCGGGACAGAAAGGCATTAAAACAATTCTTCAGTAATTAAACCATGAAGTTTTTATTTTAATCCACTCAAAACTTCCACTTTACTTGATAAAGTTATAGCATGGGTTCTTTTAAAAGGAGCATCTAACATTTTTTCTTTTAATATGAGAATCCAAAGGATATCATTAGGGGTTAGGAGGAAAGCGAAGAGAAAGAATCCACAGTAGGGTTCTGTGGATCAAGTGCTGGCACTTGAAGGATGAGAAACAATGGATCTTCCAACACAAGGTTTTAGAGGGAGGTCTTTGGGAGCCACAAGGAAATGTAAATGTTATGTGGGGTAAACATGGGGATTAAAACACTGGAGAGGATCCTATGGATGGTAGTCAAAGCACTAGAGGCAGAGGAAGACCAATAAAAACTATAAGATAATCTATTAAGAAAGATCTAGAGATCAATGAGTTGGGTAGAGAAATGGTATATGCTAGAACATTATGGTGTCGATTAATCAATGTAGCCAACCCCACTAAGTGGTGGGATTAGGCTTGGTTGTTTTTGTTGTTGTGTGAATCCAAAGGATAAAACAGTGTAGTAAAGTTCATGTCTTTTTAATCACTGCATTTTAAAACTATTTTCTGTTTTTAAAAAGTAAAATAGTTGTTCGGTTGGTATGTTTTCTAAAAATGTTTTACAAAACCGACAACACTTGATCTGAAACAGTTTTTCAAAATTGCTTTTAAAAATTATAAAACGAAAACACAATCACTCAAAACCTTAGTGTCTGACTGCATAAACAAGTATCGTTTTTCTTGACTCAGCATAAACAAGTATCATGAATCAAAGAAATTAGTCAACTGCGTCTTATTTATATTTTTAACCAGTACCTTACTCCTCGTCTCATAGACATAGGACTCCAAGGTGTTCTTCTTTTCTTTGGTTAGCTCCACAGCTCTGTCCTGTTGAGCTAACTGGAGTTCTTTTTCATGGGCTTCAGAAATCTTTTCCATTGTCATTCCACCATAGATATTCTTATTCACTGCAATAGGAATCCTTCTGTTCGCCTTATCTTTTCTTAGACAATCTGCCTGTAAAATGGTATGACAGAAAAACTGTTATTTACTTAAAAAAAACATATCTACAATCAAAACTATCACTACAAGATAAAATAAAATAAAAAACTAAGCATACTATAGTGATTGTGAGAGTCAGTCATAACAGATGTCTCAGAATTTGTCATAAAAAATGATTGCCATATTACATTTATGGGTTTGTCTATCCTATGCAATATTGCAGAGGATAAGAGTTAAGACGACTAAAACTAGTAATTTTTTTTCTTGAAAACAACAATTATTTATTACAAAATGTATTTAATATTATTTACAAGTTTTGACTTCTTATACTATGTAAGTTCGCACATGATAGAAAAACTCTACTTTTATAAAACTTTTCATGCTCAAATGATAAATTTACTAGAAATCTCTAACATCTGATATCTCTCCAAAAGAAAAAGAAAGAAAAGAGTTAAGTCACTTAAGCAAGGATTAACATGACAGTACTTACATAACTTTGTGGAGAATCACGCTTATTGGTACTATCTTCAGCGCCATTGGCAACAGAATTGGTACTATCTGAGGTCTCGGACTTAGGATCAACATCCATTGCATCAAAATTTGAATGATGATCATCCGTGTGATCCTTGATCAACTGAAGCCACACAAAAGTTTGTGCATAACTAGATGTCTCAGAAAAAATCATAATTTATACCAAAAAATGGAAAAATAAAACCTCCTACTTACTGTAGCTGAATCAATACTGAAAATGCCATGCAGATTTAGTTGAACTCGAACTTTAACTTTTGCCTTACTACCTTGAGATCCAAGCATAGGACCGATCTGAAAAGAAGTGGTCAACAAATGTGTAAGCATATAACAACCTGTATGCATGCAGGTAATGTACACTGAATCAATAGCACAAGAATGTGGCTAAATCTACCATATACACTTCCTTTTAGCAAAGAAAGTGCACATCTATAGAAAGCTGATTCTGGCTTTTATTCTATACCTAATTCAGAAATAGGGTGAGGTGTCTTGCAACGAAGTCTATACCTAATTCAGAAATAGGGTGAGGTGTCTTGCAACGAAGTCTATACCTAATTCAGAAATAGGGTGAGGTGTCTTGCAATGGCCCCAGATCCATTCAAGTTAAATTTCTAACTTGATGCCAATAAAACATAAATCAGACAATATTTGGAGATGCTTACAAATATAATGTATGGCAGCTTATAGACTATGAAGCCTGGATACACAAAATAAAAAAGGGAAAAGTATTGGTGTTGTATCCATATCCGAGACCATACTCATAGGTTAGTTCATGATACATGTCCCAAAAAAGTAACCCGTTTTTAATATTTCTTAGAAACTTTGTTTTAGGATGCTCCCCAAGAGCTTCTTGAAACATGTTGAGTTACCCGTTTTTAATATTTCTTAGAAACTTTGTTTTAGGATACTCCCCGAGAGCTTCTTGAAACATGTTGAGTTACATAGGGTAGAATATATTATGACATAAGTGGAAACTCTTATTTTGGTTATGATCACAAGTATCTTTTTATAAATTGTGATCATCACAGTTATATATTATAAGGAATGATGAATGTATGTTCTTTTACAAACATTCTACATCTACACAAATTGTTTGTTCTATAAAATTTGTTAAGTTACATGTGTTGTATCAGACCAAGTCTTTGTTTAAGGATACTCCTCGGGCACTTCCTGAAACATCTCAGTTCTTCTACTAAATGTACTTTTGTTGATATCCTAGCAGAACTTCTTTTCTTTATAAACACAAGTATCTTTTTAGAAAGCGTGATCAGCACAGTTATACCACTACAGAATGATCAATGTATCCCTCTTTACAAGCATACTCCGTCTATATCTATATAAGTTTTTGTTTTATGAATTTTTGTTAAGGTATCTAGGCTATATAGTATCCTGAATTTCAAAAGAAAAATAATAATAATCCTTGTATGCATCTTATCATACCCATGTAGTACTACATATCCACTATATAGGCTTCATAGCTTCTATAAATAGATTATCATAGATAACAGCTCAAAAGGGAAAGCTCTTGATTGTGCTAATGATGAAAATATCTACTACACAAACTTTTCTGTGGATTTAAACACTAATATATAAGAAAATAAAGGTAAAAAAGCTCACAGATTTACATAATAAAATATCTCACATGGAAGCTATACTACACGCCTAGTACTAAAGACAAAAAAACCAAGACAGGAGAGCATGCGCAATAACTAACAAGGAAGGGGGGAGTGAGAAGAAATACATAACAAATAAAACATGTGCAGAAGAAAATTTAACTTTATCACATCAGTCAGATGTTCTAAACTGAGCATACCGTGAAGGAACTAATTTTTGGAAACGTTCCAGGTGGTAGTTCATGTTCATTTGCGTAGAAAGCTTCCAAATGGGACAAATCAGTTGGCTTGAATTGGAAGACCACAGTACTTGGAATGGGATGGCCTTTTGGGAAAAGTACACCATCTGGTCTATCAGAAATTCGAACTTTATCTGATTCAAGTCCATATGAAAAAGGACTAATATCCTGGACCTGAACAAACATGAGAAATTGCATTGATTTAAACGAGTACAATATTAGAAATAGAGACAATATCAATCAGAACTCAAAATAACAAAAATTCCATTTTACATCAGCAAAAGAGTAAATAGCAATGGAAGATAATTTAAATACTGAAAATAAACCTTTTAAGGATAAACCTAGGTAACAACTTGGTTCTTAGATAATTGTTAAATTACATTTCTAAGAATCTAGAAACCCAATTCTAATCAGTGTTGTCGATGGCAGAAAGTCAAAAATCCGCTATATAAACATGTCATTGCGGCCAATGGCGCCGCCATGGTGACATCCCTTCACAATTGCATACGGCGGAAAGTCAAAAATTTACCACACCACTCCACCATGGCAGCGGCATGGCTGCCATTTAGCAACACTGGTTCTAATCTGTGATATAAAACATAGACATAGAATAAGAATAGACTTAAAAAAATACACAGACCTCATAGTCACGCACACGGTATGTGGGACTGAGCATAGCACACTGTAGAGCACAACCGCGAGCTACACACTCACTTGCATTCAACTTTCGGCTTGGTTCTCTCTTGAATAAAGAAGATAATAATGTACTTACTGCTGGAATCCTAGAACCTGAACCAACTAGCTCCACAGAAGAAATCTTATCTGCATCCAAGCGCGCTTCAACTAATGCGTTGTTGCAAGGTATAGAAATTCTCTCTAATAATCCCGATGCAAGATTCTCAAATTCTTCCCTTGTTATAAAACCCTTGACATCTTTCTCATCCATCAGACACTCAATATTTAGCGGTGCCTCTGGATTTGCACTCAATACTTTCTTCAATTTCTCACATGCTGCACGCAGCCTAATGCATGCCTTGGCATTAGAATACACATTGATGCTGTACTGCTCCTTGAACTTTTCAGCAAAATGAGTAAATAGAACCTCGTCAAAGTCCCTCCCCCCTAAGCTCCTGTCAAAAGCATGTGAAAGTATCTTCATTTGCCCAAACTCAAACGCTGCAATGCAGACCTGAGTATCGCATTGACCAATGTCAATAAATGCAACATAACTTGAACCATCACTGTGAAAATTTGTTTTGTAAATTCCATAACTAAGGGCAGTTGCAGTACAGTCATGTATCAGTCTCAAAGGCTTCAACCCAGCAATTTTTGCCGCATCAAGATATGCCCGTCTCTGCAAGTCAGTGAAATATGATGGGATACCAATAACACAATCCGAGATGGGGGCCTCCAAATCTTTTTCTGTCATAGTCTTCAAGTGAGCAAAGAGCATAGACATTATTTGAACTGGAGTAAACGTATGAATCCCATCCAAGTATTTCAAATGAAACAAAACGCCGCCATCCGGCCCTTCAGAAGTTTCAAGAGGGACCATTTTCAGATCCTTTTCCATATCAGGATCCAGAAATTTCCTGCCTATAAATCTCTTCACTTGCGATATGGTTGACTTTGGGTGCATCATAGCAGAAGCAGCACCAGCAGACCCTAAAAACCGCTGCTTCTCGCCAAAGCAGACGACAGCAGGGGTTTCCCGTTTCGATTCATCATTCAACAAAACATCAATCCCGCGATGCTTTGCCACAGCAATAACACAGTTCTCATTACCAATGTCAAACCCTACCACACTCATTTCAACTCACCTTATATCAAACCAAACTACAAGCAAATTAATGGTCCAATCCAATTCACACAATCTACTTCACAAACACCCCAAAAACTTCACCTAATTACTCAAAATCAGCCCAGAAAACTAAATTTCACCACAAATCACTACAAAAGAAAATTAAAAAGGATCAATAAGACACATCAAAAGGAAAACATCTATCATCAAAATTTCTAAGACAAAAAAACACTAATAAACCAAACTCCATCCATTCTTGCTAATTAAGGGCCTGTTTGGATTGGCTTATTTGAGCTTTATCTACAGACATAAGTTTTGTGAGACTGTTTGGGAGAACTTATGAAAGCAGCTAATGACAATTTTCACAAGCTTTTCAAAACTTATTTTCAATAAGCTCTCCAATATAGCTTCTAAAAACAACTTATACCGTATACAAAAACAACGTTATTTTATCTTTATACATAAGCGCTTAGCGTGATAAAGTCTTGTGCTATAAGCTGCAAATAAATTGTTAATCCAAACAGGCACTAAATCCTTAAACTGTAAATAAAACAAGTCAAAGCAAGAATTTTTATTTAAAAAGAGAGAAAAATCAAACAATTTAACACAGACCCATTTCGAAAAATTCAATTTTTCCTTGGAATTTTAATCCAATTGTTGGAAATTTTGAGGAAAAATTAAGTGGGTCATGCTTATATTGCAAGAAAAAAGTGATTAAAAAAGTATGAAGAAAGAGTGAAAGAATCTGAATTGAAGAACAAAAGGTGAGAATTGAATATACCTAGTGAATGATGGTTGGTGAATGTGGCGAAGATGAATGAAATTTCCGGTTTGATTGAATGGAAGAAAGCAAAGACTGTGGTGTAGGGGTTTTGAAAAGTTAGCAACGATGTGTGTATATAGATTAGTATTAAAATACCCTAATTTTATTTTCTGATTAAATCTTTAATATATATCTTCATTTAATTTGTTATTTTTTTATCTTTTTTTAGAGGTGAATTTTTTTTGGTGAATTCTTTAAGGGGTTCGTTTATAATTTTTAAATATTCACCCAAGATATGAATTTGTAAATAAAAATATTTGGTTATATTTGAAATAAAATTAAAATACAAGAGTTTATTGTATCATAGTGAAAAGACGACAGAAACCCGTCTATTCGTATTTTCTATTAAATCTATATCATAATTTAAGGATTTTTTTAATAACCGTAGTTTAAGGAATTAAAAAACTAATTGCAAATTTTAGTAGATTTAAATTAATTAAAAATAATTAAAAAACTTAAATTATGGTGTAGACTTCAATTTAAATTTAAAAATAATTGAATTGTTAATGTTACAGAACCGACACATAATTAATGGATTGAAGAGTAAAAATTAGTATAAGATGCAAACTAGGTTGGCTTCTTGGAAACACTGTCTTCTTAATAAACCTGGTCGGTTGACTCTTGCTTCTTCGGTTTTGTCTTTCATACCTTCTTACTACATGCAAATCATTTGGCTCCCTCATAATATTTGTGACCTCATTGATAAAATGACATGTGACTTCATTTGGAAGAATGCTAACCACAAAGGTCTCAGCTTGGTTAGTTGGGATAAAACTGCTAGACTCAAGGTTTGGGGTGGCCTTGGCATTACAATGGCAAGAGACTCTAATATCTCTCTTCTTGGTAAGCTTGTTTGAGATTTGCTTCAGGGGACCAATAAACTTTGGGTCAACACCTTATCTCACAAGTACACCTCTGGCGCCAGGATCCTTAATCACTCCACTTCTACACCTAGCTCAATCATATGGAATTCCATTATCAAAGCCAAAAATATTCTCAAGAATGGTTTCTCCTGGCGGGCTGGCTCGGGTGAGTCATCTTTTTGGTCTAGTCACTGGACCTCCTTTGGACCTCTTTGTGCTAATGTACCCTATGTGCATATAAATGATATCGCCTTGAAAATCAATGAAGTTTATGCGACTACCCCTCCCAATCTCAATATGCTTCATACTCTTCTTCCTCTAAATATCTTGGACGAAATCATTAACCTCAGTTTTCATTTCAACTCCAACACAAAAGATACTTTCATTTGGCATGAAAACTCCAATGGAATTTATACAACCAAAGTTGACTTTTCTTGGTTTTTGAAACAACGGGGTGGGGATGCCACTTTCATATCCTGGGCATGGATTTGGCGTCTTCATCTTCCAGAAAAAATAAAATTTCTCGTCTGGATGGCACATAACAACTTTGTCCCCACTCTTCTAGACCATCGGAACCTTTCTCCAAATGTTCTTTGTCCTCGTTGCTCTTCATTTGAAGAAACCATCCTTCATTGCATCAGAGACTACTTAACCTCCACCCACCTCTGGCATGCTTTGGGCTTCACCTCTGTTGAGTGTTTTTCTAATACAAATGTTTCGTGTTGGCTTAAGCAAGGACTCACCTCCTAATCTTCCAATATCTTCGCCGCAAGAGTGTGGTGGTCTTGGAGAAATCAGAACTTTATTTGTTTCTCTAATATTTCTATCCCTACCTACCATCTTGCCATGGAAGCTCGTAACTTATTTGCCACCCTAATACCTTGCTTCTCTAGCTCTCCAACCCCTCTGATTGCAGATAAATGAGTTCGATGGAACTCCTCTAATCAATCTTGTATCATTCTTAATGTTGATGGTAGTTGTTTAGGAAATCCCATCAGAGCAAGATTTGGAGGTTTACTTCGACACCAGACTAGACATTGGATTACAGGTTTTTCAAGTTACATTGCAGGCACATCAGACATCCTTCTTGCTGAGCTTCATGCCATTCGTCGTGGGTTGTTACTTGCTAAGGAAATGAACTTTCAAGAGGTTTTCTGTTGCACGGATTATCTCCATTGTGTTCAAATCCTTAAAGAGATAACCCCTAGATTTCATAAGTATGCTACGTTAATTCAAGACATCTAGGATCTCCTCAATCTTGACTGAAAACCTTCTATTGATTACACTCTTTGAGAAGGAAATAGCTGTGCAGATTTCCTAGCTAAGATTGGTGCTTCGTCTACTTCAAAATATGTTGTTCACATCTCCCCTCCGACAGGATTATCTGATCTCTTAGATTCAGACTCTGCGGGAACCTGATTCCATAGACTTGAGTCTTTTTTTTTTGTGTTTTTGCTCTCCTTTTTTGTTTTTGTTAGCTTTGTAACAAAAAAAAAGTATGTTAGTTTTTTTTCTGTTAGGACTTCAACCATGATCTTTAGGTAATTCTGTCCAGTATCTTTAAGTAATTAATTTTTTTAATCTCTTAGTTCAAATCAATTGAGTTATCTAATCTTGATTTAAGACTAAAATTGTTTAAGAGTTGCTTGGATTTATAGCAGTAGCATAAATATTTTATAATAAAAAATAAAATATTAATCTATTTCTATTGAGATTACTTTTGTTGAGGTAATCTAGTAAGAATTTTTTTGAGGAAATACTTTCGTGAGATATTAATGGAATTGGAACATGATGCCATTTTGAAAGTTGGATTAAAGGAATTAGAACATAACGGCATTTTGAAAGTTGGAACATAAACTTAAGTTCCGATGACAATTATTAAAACTCATAGGAATAGGAACCCTTGCTCGCCCTTTGAGATTCTTATCTAGCTGGCCTCGTCAAGATTTTGATCAATTTTTTCCACCTTCAAGTTGGAGCATAATGGCATTTTTTTTCATCTTTTTATTGGCCAAGTCAATTATGCAAAAGTGAGATAAATTTTGTACCATGCACAATATTGTTTTTTTGGATTAAATATGTTTTTTTTCTCTATGAAATTGAAAATTTTTAAGTTAAGTCCTTCCTTAATTTTAATAACTTTTTTAATCCCTACAAAAAATATTTACATGTAATTTTAATCCCTGCTAAAACAAAGTGTGTATAATTATCCTTAAACACTTAAATTTTTGACCAATTTTTCTGAGACAAATTTAGAACATTACAAAAGGTTCATTTACTAAAATTTAGAATTTTTTAACATAAAATGAATTAAATATGGATTTTTTAAACGACAAAAGTTCAAGATAAAAACAACAAAAATTTGGACGTAGAAATCAAATTTTGAGATAATTTTTTGTGGAGGAACTTTTAGTAATGTTCTTAACACCTCTGCAAAAAATTGTTCAAAAACGTAAGAGTTTAAGCATAACTAAACAAATTTGAATTTCGGAGAGACTAAAACTGAGTGCATAAATTTTTTATAGGGACTAAAAAAAACTATTAAAATTAAGTAAGGGATAAACTTAGAAAATCTCGATTTTATAAAAACCAAAAACATATTTAATCCTTGTTTTTTTATTGGATTAAATGAGATGTGATCTGACTTATTGATCAAATTATGAAAAAACAAATATGTGCATGATGCAAAACTAATTTACATGCGAACATCAGACAAAGCCCCTTTTATACGTGGTTTTATTTCTTTAGTGGTATATTCAAGTACTACTATCATTTTTTTAATAGAAAAAAAGTATGGGGACTAATACATGGTGGTAAATTACACTCATTTTTTTTCAAAAATGTTTGAATTACAATTCTCTCTCCTCTTAGGTTAAAATATACACTTCTCTCTTCTCTTATTCAAAACATATTAGAAAATATTTTACTTCACTCCCTTGAGAGAAGCTTGAATTACATTTTCATCCTCTCTTATGTTAAAATCTACATTTTAGTCCCTCAATTTTTTTTTTAATTTCTAATAATCCAACAAAAAAAAATCTAACACATATTTGAATACATATTTTTCTCTACTCTTTTTTTTTACAATTTCATTAGCATAAAAATATATCATAAAATATTTATTTATGTTAAAATAGATTAAAGTGTAATGCATATTTAATTATTAAGGAAGGGGTTGCAATTCAAGGGGATGGGAGCAAAAATTTTACTTTTCAAGAGAATGAAGTATATATTTTAATAAGAAAATATAGTGTAATTCAAGCATCTCTTAAAGGAGGGAAATGTAATTTACTCTAAAAAATATATATGCCTACGTATGTAATCTAATAGTCATTAAAAAAATCATAGATTAGTTGACCCCTTTCAAACAAAATGGTTTAATTAGTTTATCAATTCCATAAAAAAAAAATGTCTTAAAGTGGTCCTTTAAGTTTTCTGCCATTATAGGTTTTGGTCCTCTCCATTACCTGAAGACCTCACTGTTTAGTTTTATGTTTTTGATGATGTTCCTTAGCATAGGTTATATAGTTTTATGGTTTTTGGTAAATTAGCATGTTAAAGCATCCCAGAGACTATATAGTTTGTTCTTGATGTTTTGTGTCGTTTGAAAAAGTGTCAAAATTCATTTTAGATCAGTTTGAATCGTCTCATCACAATCTGAATCGATTCACTAAAGTCTCTGACTTCATGTGAATCGATTCAACTTCTATCTGAATCGATTCATGCATGCATCATATCTTTTATGTTTGAATCGTCTCACATAACTCTCTTACTTTCATTGAATCGATTCATTCGAAGTTTGAATCGATTCAATCTTCATCTGGGTACACTAGAATCGACTCAAATACATCTTGAATCGTATCATCCTTCATACTTCTCGTGTCTGTCTTTTTGCTGTCTGAATCGATTCATACATTTAGTGAATCGATTCAACCTATTGTTTGTTGTGCGAAAATTTAGTCTTATCACCTCTCTCTATAAATAGTCTCCTCCTCACAACTCTAAAATCATTGAATCATTTGCATCTATTCTCTCTAGGTCTCAAAAACTCATTGCTCATACATTCTTCAAGATTAAACACTTTTTCTTAGAATCACTTTGTCTTTGAGTGTGTAGATTCTCTATGGTGCTAGTAGGGATTGTAAGTTGGTTCTCTCAAGAAGATTGATTGGGCTTAATCAAGGCTTCAAAGGAATTGAATAATCTCATTCCACCTCCAAAGGGCTTGGGTCTCTCTCTCTCTCTCTCTCTCTCTCTCTCTACTTTAATATAGCACTTGATTATTTGAATAATTGATTAGTAAATTGATAGTTTTGATCTAAGTAGTGTTTTCTCAAAAGATTAATCTGAATCCATTTGATTTAGGTTAAAACAATTTCTATTGGATCAATTAATTGCAATACTAATTCAATTATTCAAATTCATGTGTTTTGTGTTTTTCAATTGATTTGTAGGTTTATTGTCATATAGGTTTGGTTTGGAATTGTATATTGTTTTTATCTTGTTCAAGGATTGTTAATAATTGATTGTGTTATAAAAATTTGTATCGTGAATCTCTTAATTCTAATAAAAAATCTTATTCCGCATATATTTGATATTTGTTAATTCATTGTTTGTGATTGTTCAAGCAAATTTCAAATAGTCAATTTTGTTAAAATCACTTTTCTCTAAATCTCCGAAAAGTTTTTCAAAAGCGCTATTCACCCCCCTCTAGCTTTGTATTCAACTAGCCATATAGTTCGACATTACCATCTTAACTTTAAATGTCTAAGGTGAACCAACATTAAAAGTGGTACACCATAAACCTTATTAATTTTATGAATTTTAATCATTTGATCTTTTTAAAAATGAGGACCGCTCAATCATTCTAATATATCCTAATGATACAAATGAAAGGAAAATATGCTTGCCAACCCTAGATTTGCCCTAATTTGTATACTAAAATCCCCCTCCTAAGTTCCAAAATAACAGCATTGCCAGCACACAAAATGACCAATTAGAATTTAGAGGCCAACACCAACCAAAAAGAAGAGGCTGACACAAGCAAACAAAATTGCCAAATTCAAACTCCCACTCAAGCTCCCTCTCATACGCTCCCACTTCTTCCCTCCCCATTCAGACCTCTCTCTCATACGCTCCCTTTCTTCTTCCCTTCCCATTTAAATGAGTCTTTTCCATGAAAATGATAGTTCATAACAGAACCCAATCACTCTCTCATACAGTTTTAATTTTTCTTTCTTCTTCCTCTTATCCAAATACATTTTCAATTTTTCCCTTCATAATCTATTCTAATTGTAGTTCTGATTCTGTGCAAAATTTGCTTAATCTAATGCTTTTCTTGCTGAATCCAACAATGCAGGTTGTAAGATTTAAAGAATGGATCAAAAATTATTTGATTTGTGTTTTCAAGAGATGCTTCTGATCTTGATTTGTGTATTTTTGGGTTGAAGGTCTTGATTTTGATTTCGTGTTTGTGATTTATAATCATAAATTTGTGTTTTCAACAGGTGCTTCTATGTGTTTTAAGGTAAAGAGTAGAAATATTGAATAGCTTCATCATGGTGAGTTTTGTTTAGTTGTAGTTTATGCAATAACCTTGATTCAATTGATTTTATGCCCATTTGGTACTTTACATTCTAACTGTTTGATTATATGCTCATTTGAATATATGCATTCTATTTTGTATGATACATTCTAACTAATGTAATAGCCTAAATTTTATATGGACCTAAAATTGAATGTGGTTTGTGTTGATGAATGAATGACAAGTGCAGAAACAGGGGAAGTGTGATTTCTCACGGAGGAATAATCATATTCACTCTTTAAATCTATAGAGTAAGTCAAATCCGAAAGCAAAAATCTTATAAATTTTGTTCCTATGTTGTTCAACAAGTCATGTCAATTTGTTCCTTTTTTTTTTTCATACACCTTCCATTAGTACATTTTGTTTAGTTCCATCATTCGTTGTTTGACATGCAAAATATAAATTTTAAATTGCAGCTAAGTTTTCTAATGTCACGTATGAGTCGAAGAGAGTCTGAAGTTACAATGCAACCAAGGAAAGACATGTGTTCAATGAAAAGCCTCTTGCTGATAAACTTTTGTTGTGCTCACAGAGGCATATCGCGTGCAACGGCCGCAACAATTGAAGGTTAATGGCACTTTCTCTTATTCTATGTAAACAACACATTTGGTGCTATTTAATTTTTATTTTCTTTTATTTTTTTGACAGCATAATGTAGAAGTAGGAATCACCAATGAAGCATTTTTACACCAACTTTGAGGTAAATGAGCTATTAGTTATGTTTGGGCTGAATTATGAGTTAATACTTGATTGCAAAATGCATATTTTGACTTCAGTTGGTCTTTGTTTTTCAATGTTGTTATGTAGATTAACATGTGTAATTGTTCTCGGTTGTCCTTCTATTAGCTGGCTTCTTTCCACCCCTTGAAAAACTTTTTGAGAAGGTATATTACTCTATCTTTTTGAGTATTAAGGAAAATTATCGTTCTCTTTGGTAGAAATTTTATATGTATACACATTTATTATTGCTTAACGTGCTACTGTTACATCAGGAGCATTAATGCTTCAATTAAGCACATAAATATCAACTACCCTGCCCCAACTACATCCAATTTAAGAAAACTGAACTGAATTTTTTTTATACCATCATATGTATAGTTTTTCCACTGAAACATATGTTACCAATATATAACTAAACGTAGTGAAATATAATTACATGTGATGTGCCTTCTTATGGCAATGTTATACTGTTTTTTTGGTAACAAATAAGAAAAAAGGACTAATGACCAATTTGTTAATTGATTAATGAATTCTTCCACACACAGTTGGCAGAATTTTTTGAGGATTAAATACACAAATCCTACTTGAAATTATAAAAATATATCTATTAATTGAAGTATTATACTACAATTTAACTAAGATCAACTCATGAAATGTGCAACCAATACTAATGTATAGATAGTTCATAGTAAGGATTTGTGATCACAATATTAATCTGACTATTATAATCAATTTTTTCTCGTTAAAACTTCATTTGCTTGGTGATATATCATCCAATCTGTCCCTTATAATCACGAGGATGTTAATCTTTCTCTTTTACACGCTTACAAGTCCTCATCCTAACTGCATATATTTATTTCATGGACTCAAGAATGGATGCCTTCAAGATAGAGCAACACTTGCTAGCTTCTCTATTAATAGTTGTGGTCGATTTGGTTTTTGCGGAGAGGAATGTTCTGGCTGGTTGGTGTAGCTACTGTCACGACAGTTTTGGCTGCTGTTGAGGGGTTAGTTCGGCTGCTGTCATGACATCACTTTGTGTTTGGCTGCGGTTGTTGTCATGTTTTTCTTTTGCTTTCAGCTGCTGTTTGGTTTTTTTAGGGTCTATTGGTTTGGGTTATTGTAGTGGGGGCATAGGGGCTGAGCTACGGGATTGAATTCTGGTGTATATACTGTGAATTCAGCGTCATAACCTTTGCTTTTTTGCTTGGCTTTTGCTTTTCATAAGGGTCATTTTGCCGTAAATTTTACGGGGGATTTTTTGGTGTTTGTCTTTGATGTTACGCCGATATGTGGCATTGTTGTTAGCTCCTTCTCCCCCTCTTTGCGTCTTGCAAGAGTTTCGGTTTCAATAATATTTGCCGATTAAAAAAAAATTAACGTGATCATTAAGTTTATGCCTGTTGTCTATAATTATGACTTACCCTAAGATCTGCTACCATATTACTTGAACAACACAATGTAAGCATGATCTTCATAGTGTATACTTATTTAATTTTGCAGATCTCTTCTCTACTCAAGATCATCCAATGCATGGGGTATTGAACTTCTACATGATGATCATGGTCCTATTATACATAAACAACTCAATATAAGCATTTAAATGTACATGAGATAGTTTTTGTTCCCAATGCAATCTAATTGATAAGAGAGTATAGATAATGGAGTACTTGAGGAAGGTCTCTGTCATGGTTAATATTTGCTTGATGTTGATCGTATTTTACATCATCTAATGGTCAATAACACACTGCACTTGGTATTGGAGATCAGTGTATTACTTAATTTAACTTATTAATTTAGCATACTAGGATCAGTGAAACAATTATTATGGATAGGTGCTCAATGTATAAGATAAACATACGAATTTCATATTCTTGTTTTTTTAGGATAAATGTCCATCCTATATGAATCACATATTCAGATACTTCTATGATAGATGATATCTTGGCTGGATTTTGGAAAAAAAATATTTATAGCCAATGCATCAAATTTTTAGACGTCAGATAATCTAATATGTCATGTAATCTATGTATTCCCTAAGAGAAGAAAAAAATTCTTCTACTAATTGTGTGTTGTCCCTAAGCAACTTTAAATTTTAAGATATTGCACATGCATTTTTCAAGGAAAGTGGCATAGAAGCCTAAGAAATGATGCTGCACTTGCATTCCTCCTCTCATAAAATGTTGCAGCAAAAGATAGATCTTGATACAATCTTCAACGCCTTATCAAAATATGCTTACTTTTACGTGTATTATAAGCATAATTCGATATGTCATGTAATCTATGTATTCCCTAAGAGAGAGAAAATTTTGCTACTAATTGTGTGATGTCCCTAAGCAACTTTAACTTTTAAAATATTGCACGTGCATTTTTTAAGGAAAGTGGCATAGAAGCCTAAGAAATGATGATGCACTGGCATTCCTCCTCTCATAAAATGTTGCAGCAAAAGACAGATCTTGATACAATCTTCAACGCCTTATCAAAATATGCTTACTTTTGCATGTATTATAAGCATTGTCTTAGCAAAACTAATTGCTGCCAAATATCAGTTTTGTTGCTTGAGAAGCTAATGATCATAATCTGTCATTAGCTTTTTGAATTGATCATACTCTATGTACTCCTACTAAGACCAAAGTTTTAATTTGTTTAAACTTCTCCTTCACTCACATATATTTAAACTGATAAAAAGTGTCCTTAACCATCTATGGCTCGCAATGCATATGCATCTGCTCTCATATGTACAACATATATTAGTGTTTATAATATAGGCCAAGATAGGTTTATAATTATCTATAACCATGATTATTGCAGCTCATGATTAATAGTTATCTATAACCATGCATGCTCTCATCTTCACTTCACCATGATAATGGCGTGCCTCTTTAAATATGGACCACCTTGGCAGCACCCATGATTGATGGATCTACCAAACATTCAAAGAGCAAATTTTTGTCTCTCATTTTTTATTGTCATGAACATTTCCAAGTACTGGGGGAATTATACATTTTATTTTTTTGGTTCAAGTAATCTGAAGATCAAGTAGTGATGGAACTATATGAAGTGTAATTTCCTGTTTTGTTTAACTCCTTGGGTTTGAACAATTTTGAAGATTAAGTTTTGGTTTTATGTACTTTTGAAGAAAGTTGGTTCCAAATGAATTTGTGAATCATGCAATGTACTTTTTAGCTTATCATTATCAATGATGCAATTTTTGTTTCGTTGTCGATGCAATAAGTTTCTTATTATTATCATTGGTGTTAATTCACTACCTATAGCAAAAAATGTAGTTGCTTAACAAAGCCTGGTGTTCCTATCCAATTTGGCAATATTCTAGCTCATGTAATGCATATCAGTTTGTTGTAACATATACTATACTTTAGAACATATTGGGCTCTTATGCTCTTCTCTTTTGTTAGCATTATTTCTCCTAAATTATTATAACAAACTATAGAGCTAACTCTATAAAATTTGTATCTGACTTTAGTTAATATCACAAGATTTTGTAATTAACTCATAGCAGCCCTATCCTATAGCTTATTCAAATGAAACACACGTATATCCTTGAGAAGTTGTAAATTATGACTGAAGCTTCTAGACATGATAACAACGTGAGGATAATCTTTAAAAAAACAAAAGCTTAAAAAATTATACGTTTAGCATTAATGATACCATGTCTTTTATAGGAGCAAACTAAACTAATTCACGTCCTTTTTATAGATCTAATGTATGACTATGGACAAAAAAAAAGATTTTGCAATCAACCTAGAGCAGACCTATCTATCATATAGCTTATTCAACGAACCAAATTATACTCATTATAGCAAAGTGATATTTTGTAATCAACCTAGAGCAAATATCATATAGCTTATTCAAACAAACAAATTATTCTCATTATGGTTAAATGAGATTTTGTAATCAACTTAGAGCAAACATATCATATAGTTTATTCAAACATACAAATTATTCTCATTATGGTTAAATGAGATTTTGTAATCAACTTAGAGCAGACCTATCTTATAGCTTATTCAAACAAGCAAATTATTCTCATTATTAGTCGATTATTGGATCGGATACCGAGTTTTCAAAAAAAAGGTAGGCCCTAATCATTATCAAGGTTTCTTGCAAGAATTGTCTTTGTAAGCTACCTTACCTATTTCATATAGTAGGAACAAAAAGAAGGAAAAAAAACAATTATATGTCGTTGTGTCCAGGGTTACCTCACGAAAAGGCTAAAGATATTGTTGACTGGTGATGAGGGTTCAGATACAAATCTTACTTCTAATATAGTATACAAAGAACTGTTTCAAAATGTACGTTGATTAATGATGTTGTTACTGATTATATTGTAATGACGTTTCAAGTGCAATATCTTCTTGACTATCATATTTTGTTGTTTTTTATGTCAATTAACAATGCCTTTTTCATGTATATATATTGTGACGCACGGGTTCACGATCTAGTTGTATCTTAACGTGAACTACCAACAATTAAATTTTTTTTATTCCCTTTTTTTTCATCTTCTTCCCTCGTTTCTTCATCATTTACAACAACAACCTCATCAACCTTCAAAAAATATTGAAAAACCCTAAAAAAATAAAATTAAACCTACAAAATTGTCATCAACTCACCACCATCATCATCATCTTCATCCATCGAAATCAACTCATACCCAAAATTATTCACACAAACCAATAATTTCATCACCTTCAAACCCAAAAACTCATCACCTTCAAACCAAAACCAAAAATTAAAAAATTAAAAACACAAAATCAAACTAAACTAGTTAATTCCCACAAGATAAAACTCTAAAATTTCATAAATCCAAAATATAAATTCAATCATGTCTAATGTATTATGTTGTTTCTCCCGTCTTTACCCTTATTCCTTAGCCTAAATCTTCCCTCTCTGACTCTCTTCCCCCTCCTAGACAACACGAGATTCCTTCGAGTTTTAGCAAAGAGAAATGATATTTATATAAACATACTATTACAACCTTTTGACAACTCTCTGTTACACTCACATCATGTCCTTGTTCTCTCTCTTCCTTTTTCTTTCGCTGTTGTTTTTGTCCGATAAAAATAGAGAAAAACAAAAGGTTGTCACAAATGGTTGTACAAATATCTCTACTCTTAGCGAAATGACAAAACATAAATCTCAAACCCATGAACAACAATTCAAAAGGGATGCTCAATTCAAATCCCCTCTTATTTCATTACCTAACATGAAGACAGAAATGAAGAAGGGGAACAAATTCAATCTCCATCATTCTATAACCCATGAACTCTTCCGGTCTTGGCATTCATCGAATGTCCCATCAATCCTCCTTGCTTGGTTAATTATCACCATTCCAGGAGAAAGAAAAAAAAAATCTTTTGGTATTTTTTTCTCTTGTGAGTTAAGAGGGTAGTTGTTTAAACGCACCAAAATTTTGATTTACAAATCTTGGTTGGGAATTTCGAGTTTAGGGCATTTTGGTTAAGAATCTTAGTTTTATTTGCTATGTTAAATTTGTTGAAGCCATGAATTCATGATGCTGAAGGGATAAATTGATGTTTCAATTTGGTTTTATTTGTAGTGTTAAGTGTAAAAAAAAATTCTTTAATTTGTTTGGGATATTGCATGAAAGTTGACGAATTTGATATGAAGATGAAGAAGTTATGAAAGGAAGAAGATGAAAAAAGGAAGAAATTTTTTTAAGTGTTGGTGATTCATTGTAAGATACAATAGACCTACGCGATCCAACGATCCTCTTTTTATATAAAAGATCAAAGGGTTCAAATTAAAAAATTTAATATGGTCCATTGTGGACCACCAACGATGTTGGTCCATCTTATACATTTAGGATTAAAAACTTACGAAATAGACCAAAACCTAGAACGACAGGAAACTTAAGTGACCAATTTAAGACGCCTTTTAATTATGTGACCATTTTTCAATAATAAATTAAGTTAAGAGACCGGCTGATCAATTAAGCCACGTTTCATCTATTATATAATTGAACTGAGTGTCTAATAGATAGTAGTTCAAGTTCATCCTCTGGTAGTTTTGAGTAAGTTGAGCAATCGTCAAAAGACAAAGAGAGCAGAGTTTTTGAAGATATAAACCCAAGTATATGGTAGTGGAGCGTCCATATGGTCAAAGCAACAAGAGTTAACTATTTATTAACCTCTACTAATAGGATACCTCAAAAATGTCAAAGATGTTATTGGATAAGTCATCATTTGAAGATGAAATAACCTTGTGAATAAAGACGGTATCCTTCAAATAATAGTCTTTGTCAAAGATTCTCTAGAAGGTTATGGGTGTACAGAACCATGACATTGTCCATTGATCTTTAGCCCAAAAGTTTGAACTCATGATGACACCTTGCTACTTTGCACAACTGTGCAATGTCAGTGTATGCAAAATTGTACAAGCCATTTATCAACTCTTTGTACAATTCTTATCATATCTCTCAATGGATATATCTCCACATAGTATTTATATGGCCATCACCTTTTGTGAAAAGTTGCTCAAAGCCATTGAGGCTAAACCATTCCAAATACTTAGGTCAAATAAGCTAAAACTAAAGCATGGACTTCATCGTCCATAATTGAAGTTGCTAAAACTACATGAGAGTAGGGGAGCTTAATAAAACACCTAGTTTGTTAGAATGATTCAATGTATATTGTGCTAATCACCGCTACTAAAAGCCAAACACTTTTATGTAATGACATGTTGCCAAAGGAGAAAGGAGAAGGTGTGAATACAAGTATGTAGAATCTATTCAAAGAAATGTTTTCGTAAAAATATCTTATGACATTGATTTCAAGGAATTGAGATTGCAAAAGGTTGTTCATAAAAGAGAAATCTAAAAATTATATGAACATGAATCTTGAACAAAATGTATATCATCTCTGAGAGAGTTATTTGATCACATTGTATATCAATCAAGTTGTCTTTAGGACACTTATTTTGATATAGGAATTGTTGTAACATCGTTTCATGCAAGAGTAAACAAATCAATCTCTCTAAATTTGTATCATTTGTATACAAACTCGAACCATTTTAATCTACTGGTAGTGGCCAAAACCTTTTGTATAAAAGGTTCGTCTAGAGATACGTTATACACTCAACACCTAAAAGGACTTAGGCGAGCCATGGGCTTTAAGAAGACAAGGTAGATTCAGTGTAAGTTGGTAACCTTGTAGTAGACTCAACATGCTTGTTGAGGCCAAAAAATTTAATTGCAAAGAACTCAGGAATCAGATATCTTGCAGGGGAAATACGGGGTATATAGCTAGTTGGGCATAACTTACTCTTGTCATTGTAATTGGATAATTATAATGGATTAAGTAATCAACGATACCAAGGCGAAATTTATCTTAGGACGGGGATAGATGTAGTTGTCAGTTAGATTGCGAACTAGTATAAATATACTATATGATTTCCTTTCCCTTTCTCTAAATTTTATTTAGATGCACAAAGTTCTCTATGATTTAACTCTAACATGTTTGTTTTCAATATGGTTAAATGATTTGATAATAAACCAATGTGTTTAGGAAAGTTTGCTAAGAAATATTTGAATAAAAAAGTCTTTTATAATTTGATTTAAACAAAGGCTTATGTTAATCAACACAATTTGAAAACCTTTAACTTGTGTTTCCTCTACCTTCTTATTTTATGAAATAACCATTTTGCATATATAGAAATTCAACTAATTTGGTGATTACTTCTTTAATCTCTGTGGGTATGATGTATGAAATTTTAGTCCTTAATTTTATTAATTGTCCTTGGCCTTAAATGTATATACGAAATAAATATATTTGGACTGGATGATTGACTCAACCCACACATCCATTACTATAAGGGTGTAATAGAAAAACGAGATAGCCCGTGACTCATACATGACTGGACTATGTGCTCAACCCATATCCATATTGGTGTAGATCGTCTTAACTTGGAGAGGAAGGTAGAGCCGACCCTAAGCTAATATTTGGAGCAAACAAACAAACTAGACTTTCAGAGCAAGCAAGGAGGCAAAACTCATTCTATACGCGTCTCAATAGCTTTAATTCTTTCACCTTTTACCCTCGAAATATTATATATTAAAGACCGAGTACTTGATACCTTATGTATTAGGTCGGGCCCTAAGTTCATCTTAAACAATATCTAATCAATATTTCTAAGGTTAGAATCTTATTTTATATTAGCGAAAAGACGAACACTAACATTCTTGTCTTTTCGCTATTTTTATCACGCCAACACGTGTAAGTTATGAATCATGCTTCTTATGACATTTTGATTTAAAGTATAGAGATTACATGTATGTGAAATTCAAATTAGAACAAACCAAAAAATCATGTTCATCTTTTTATAAGAGACCCAACAAATCATAATTATCTTTTTCAATGACATCGAAAATGTAACATCATTGTAGAAAAAATTATCCAAAAGTATAATCTATACTATATATAAAGAAAACAACACCTTTCAGCTCTTTTGGGCTGCCTTTTTCTTTTTAAAAATACTATCAATTTTCAATACAAATAACACATGTAACAAATAAATAAGAATAAATTTAAATGTTAAAATAAAAGTGTAACAAACACGATATAAATAAATATATATATATTCAGTTTTTTTTATTCCTTTATCATTTAAAAAGCGTAACAAACTAGATGATTATATTTATACTTACTTTTTCATTATCCCAATTATACCCTTAAACAATTTTTTCTATAATATAGATTATTGTTGGTTTCATTAAAAAAAAAAGAATTTAGATTATATTTTTTTGTTTTTGTTTTTTTTTTAAGGAAGATTATATTTTTTTTGTTATATTGTTGGTGTCATTGAAATAGATAATCATGGTTAGTTTGGTTTGTTATAACTTGAAAGCAACAAACATTTATATTTTTTCGTTTTAATCAAAATTAAAATTTCATAAAAAAACATCGTTCATAATTTTCAGATGTTAGCTCAACAAAAAGAGCGGAAAGACACACCTAAGTGTCTGTCTTTTCGCTAGTTGCAATAATGAAAAAGACAACCCAAATATTCTTTTTATATATACTAGCGTTTAGATGGACACTTGTCTGTCCCGTATTCTTATTCAGATATTGCGTATAAATTACAAACAATATGTTTTTTTTTATGAAATTTTGATTAAAATTATATTGATTTTGATTAAAATTATAGGAATAGATAATGAATATTTATTCCCTAATAAAAAAGATAATGAATATTTTGCATTTTTATACTGTAACTAATTATATTTATCTTTTTCAATAATATCAGCAATATAACAAATATAATATCTTTAGAAAAAAAAAATATAATATATTTTTTGTTCTAATCCATAGTGTAAATGCCACATACTCAATGGAACCCACCAAATAATCCACGTGTCAATATCTCATTGTACAACACTTGAAACACCTGATACACGCACTGTACTAAGAGTGGTGTGTGAGCGTGTAACACAGTACACTGTCTTACACTGTACCATCTCTTCCTCCTTCTCGTTCCTCTTCTTATTGCGTGCGTCTCAACAAAAAAAAAATCGAATCTCAATTTTCTCTCAACAAAATCGAAATATCAACGCAAACCCTAATTCATCAAATCCAATCTGCACCTCCCAACACTGTAATCTCTTCTTTCCCTTTTCATCAATTATCGAATTTTTTGCTTTTGGTTTATTTTATTTTTTACCGTTTTAGATCAAACCCACACCAGGGATTTTTCTGGGGGCGTGTTTTATTTTTACTAAATTTGGGAAAAGGAAGAAAAAAATATAATTTTGAAGGGGAAAAATTGGATTTTTAATTTGTTGTGGGAAATTTTAAACCCTAGGATTGTTTTTTTTTTTTAAGGGTGGAGAGGTTTCGATGAAACTCGTATTAGGTTTTTTTTTTCATTGAATTTGTTATGGGAAATTTAAAACCCTAGGGGAAGAGAGGTTTTTATGAAATTCATATTAGTTTTTTTTTTCCAACATGAATTTTTGACTGGTTTGAGAAAGTAGAAAATTATTTAATGGCTTTTTTTGAAGTTTAAACCCTAGAATTTTTGGTGTGTCGGTTATTAATTAGAAGGGAATGTTTAATTCTTCGGGGTTGTTTAATGTTGTTTTAGGTTTTAATGTTTTTTTAGGGTATGTTTTAATGTTTTATGAGCGTGTCTTGGTGATGATTGATATGTTCTTGATGTTTATCTGGAATTAGTCTTTTATTTATCATTGATTTGTTTTTTAAATTGTTGAAGGTATTTGTTTTGCGGCCAATGTTACAACACTGAAAGTCGAAAGAGGTATGGTTGCTAGTAATGATTTTCCTTGATAAATTTAAATTCATTGATTTGTGTAATGAATGAATATTTGCGATTTATGCTGAGTTTGTGATCTATGACTATGAAGCTACTAGACATTGTGACCTCATGCAATTTACTGAGTCTCTTAAGTCTCAGCTACTAGTGTTTGGAAAATCGTTCACGCGTCAAAGAATCAAAATTTATTTATTTTCCCAAAGTATTTGTCTTTGATGAACTTTGGTGCTTTGAATTCGCATATGGTTTTCCAATTCCAAACACATGTGGCTTTACCTTTTCTCAACTTTGTATCATAATTACGTTTGGTCTTTGGTTAATCCAAATCCATTCATGGACTAACTTAAGCAGAAGAAAATTCTTCCAACTTCCTTTTTCATTCACATAACTCAAATTCCAGATCTTACTTTAATGGGAACCATAGTATTTACTACTTAGTGAACTTATTGGCGTTGGTCATAAATCATAATTACTATCTTTTGCATAGTACATAGTTTTATGATATTTAATGTTTTTCTTATAAACATACCGAGTTGCTTGTATTGATTGACCGTTTTTCTATTTTATTGCCTGCTAGAGCTTGTCGTTTTTGTTCTTGGGAAATGTGAAGCCACTCTTTATTTTCCTGAGAGTGTCACAATTGTATGCCGTTATCTGTGCTATCACCACGATGTGTTGTTGAAAATTCCCCACTTATGGCTCACAAGTCATATGCAAGGATAAACGAGTTAACTGGGTTAGGATACAAATGAGAAATAGAGATAAAGGGAAAAGAAACACCATTTTTTTTTTGAATGGCAGAAGAAACACCATTGTTACTTAAAAATGGGTTAGGTTAGTTGGTACCTGACCTATCTCATTCACTACCTCATCAAAGCCGTTCCAAGCCATGTTTTCTTTTTAGCATTAGAATGTATTGGCATTTTTCTTTTAATAACGTTTTGGAATGTACTTGGCATGTACTGATATACTAATGTTTCATACCCATACCCAGTATATTTATGGCTCATAAAATGGCATAATTAACTTCTCTAAATCTGACATGCCTTTTGTATTGAGATGCTGTATCAAGGCTTGTTTGATACACACAGTCGTATTGCATGTCAAAATATAACTCTCTAGTCTTGCATGATATAGTAACATGTTAACAGCTCTAAGTTCAATGTCATAGTAGAAGTGAGGAATACGTAAGTCATGTTGTTTTATCTTTTTTGTATTGTGATGTACATTATCTCAAGCAGTCATGTTAATTTGGGAAGCTTTTGTATTATCTGGTAACACACTAGTACCAATATTATAGTGTTATGCCAACGTAAAACTCTGTCAATTCTACTTGATATCTATCAGTTTAGACTTTAGATGCAATATTGTTGTCAGAATAGTGTTATGATCTCAATATTTTAGGCCAGCAGATTATTATTCATTGTCTGAGATGCAGACTTCATAGTTTTTCTTATTCTTCTTCCCTTTTCAAATTATCTTAAATACATCTTCCTCTTATTGTAGACACTACTTGAACAGATAAACCAAGATGGAGCAACAAAACCAAAATAATACGCCAGATGGTTCAGGAGATGTGCCTTTGAAGCGCAAACGTGGTCGCCCACGGAAATACCCAAGGCCAGATTCAGTGGAGAGTCCCTATATGCCAAGTCCAAGCAAAAAGCAGACTCCTGTTCGTGTTGAACCAGCCCCACCTTCTGGACTTCAAGCAGTTAACGGAAATCAACACATTCAAAGGGTCCAAGAAAGGGAATCAAATGATGTAATGGTGGGCCAGGCTGTTTCCGGTGTAATTGAGGCAGTATTCGATGCCGGATATTTGCTCAGTGTTAGAGTTGGTAATTCTGATACTACTTTGAAGGGATTAGTCTTTAAGTCTGGACATTTCGTTCCTGTTTGCCCTGAGAATGATGTGGCTCCAGGTATTCCAATGATCCACAGAACTGAGGTTCCCTTCCCTTCAAGAGCTAATCAGTTTCAAACTCCTCTCCCAAAGGAAAAGAATGGACAACCCGTGAGTGCTTCTAGAATTGAAACCCTTCCGGTGAATGGTTCACAGTCTGCCCCTCTGGTTCCCAGAGGAGCAGTTAGTTCTAGTAACTTGGTTGCCGCTCCCAGAATGAGCGTTCCTTCGGTAACCGGCCAAATTAACGATCAACTAGCCAGAGGTAATGCGATGCCTGTTTTGTTCCAACCTAACTTTTCAAACGGGATGCCGGTGTCCACTCCACCATTACAAGTCGCCCCAATTTCTCTTGCGAGTGGCGTGATTGTGGGAAAGGAAATTCCGGTAGATGGAAATCAAACACTCACCCCTCCTGCTCCTGCTCAAACTACTAGCCAGAATTCATTTCCAAGTAGCGTGCAAAGTGAAGGTGTTATTCCTCCAAATTATCAATCTTCTTCTGATGTGCTGAATAAAATCGAGGACAAATCATTACCAGTAGCTAGCATGACTCTCGAGAAAATGGATGCGATGGATACCAAGACTGGAAACACCATGCCTGGCGATTATACAGTGGCGAAGGATCCAAGCCCTATGCAACTAGACAAAGCCAATGATGTGGGTCAACCTGTTTTGAATCAGCCTCTGCAAGCTGTACAGTCTCATGTTGAGGAAAATTCTGCTTCTGCTCCCAAAGTTTCTGACTGCACTGAAACTGGCAAAATGACTGAGCTTTTGCAGGTACAACAAGAAACAGGATTCCCTGCGGTCGGGATTTTCCAGCATTCACAAAGTAGACATTGGTAGTTGTCCGATCTTGGTCACGTCAAAAAAAAAAGCAGATTTTTATTTTATAGTTTAAAATATCAAGCGTAAACGTATACCGTCCGATTGAATGACTACCGATGACCGACTGCTTAAATGTGTGAACATTCTGACTGCAGGGGAACGTGATCCCTATGATTAGACTTTTATGTGTTTAAATTGTGACATACTCATTTCTCAATTATAAGCAAAAATACGTAGATTCATGCTAATTAAGAATTTTTGTTAAATACAATTAATTTTCTATTGATATGTTGTAATGTGGCAAGGTTTTGCAGAATAACAAAACAGAAAACCAGGAATCCAAAGCAGCAGAGGCAGGATCCGGAGACAAGTTGGATGATATAAGGAGTTTTGGAACTGGAATTCAAGATGCTGGAACTGTTAATTCAACAAATCCTTTCTGAGCATTAAAGCTTAATTTATCATTTTTTTGAATTATTGTTATTAGTGGCTATTGTGCCAGCAGGATTATCTATCATAATCATAAAATAGTTGTATTAGTTGGCAAAGTGAAATATTTAGAGTTTTCAAGTTTATAGTTTTTTAGGATCTTTAATAAATTAAACTTGCAAGCCTTATGGGTTTTGTGGATTTCACCTTGAAGTTGGATGTTAATTTTTTCAAGTCATATTATGCGGTGGGTACTTTTTTTTTTTTTTTTTGCTATTATACATCACTGTATATTTTGTTAACTGAGGTGCATAGATTAGAGAATTCCAATTAGCTGGAGCTTAATTTCATCAGTTATTGAAAATAACTTGTAGCAGATTATCTCCAACTTAGGATCTATACATGACTGGGGGTGACTTTGATGCTTCTCATCATATATGTAAAATTAATTTTCTTAATCATTACCTTTAATTATTTTTTTACTTTCTCTCTCTATTGTTTTGGTTTTCGTGTCATATATGCATTTCTTTGTAAAAATATGATTGTCATGTAAGTTGTCAAACAAATGGATATTCAAATAACACAACTCTATAAAAAATTCTACTCTCAACCCCAATCTCATCCTCTCTAATGCATTTACGCATTCTCAATCTTAGCATACTCCCTCATTGATCTCTATTTCACCATATGAAGCATCATTGCCATCTCCTCCACTCTCTCAATTCACCCTTAACCTAGATTTACCAAGATCGAACTCAATTATCATGAACCTTATAAATGTCGTTTCTCACGAGCACTAGCTTCCAAAAAAATAAAAATAATTAAGTTATATTATTGATTTCTGTTAAGGACAACTTTGAAAGTTCGAACAACCTTTCAAAACAGAACACATTCATTTATGATTTCTAGCAGTTTTTTTTTTTTTTAAATGACGAACATTATTATCGTTGGTATTCTACCGGGAGAGAGGATCGAACTCTCAACCTCTTTATTACTTCGCTCCTTACCTCCTCCATCACAACCATCAAGTCAACCTTATATTCCCTAAATCTCAACCCACTGTGAGGTAACATCATAAACCCATTGCTAAAAGTGCAAAGTATGAATCAACTTTGATGATTAATTTATGCTAGAGAATTCAATTGACCATCATTGTCCTCAATCTTACTAGCGTCCTAAGTCTTCAATGTTGGTCCAAGGCCTATAAAAGTTTCTAAAGCATTAGGACAATTAATCTCGACAAACATACTTCTCTTTGTCTATGATTTCATGAAAGCCAAATTCAGAAGAGCTACACACTCATCCCACTTCCATCTAGGTTTATCCATCCGAACAAGTGAAACATATCGTTTTGTCCAAATTTTCCATCTGGACACGAGAAACAACAGAGGGAGTAAAAGTAGCTCTCAATACAAAAAAAAAAAAGGTATGCAAATAGCTACCATAAACAAAAATTTCATTATATAAGGTCCAAAATAAACATTGAAATTTGAATGTCACACCAATTTTCCATCTCTTTAATTAGTCTGGAGTTTATATCCAACCCATTTAAGTGCAATTGCCAAACGTACAATATCAATCCTAGAAGAAAAAATCTTTTTTCAATTCCCAAGACAAGAATTGAACCTTAGTACCTTTATCTTCACATGAGGACTCGCAAAAAATTTCTTCTAAAAAAATATAACCCTAAAATTTCTATGGAGAGCCAGCAGAAAGCTACTATACACTTCTCACAGGAAGGAGATAAATGATATGAAACGAAACAAAACAAAATTTTGATATCAATTAAAAAATGGAAATAGAGCCTGATCTTTAACTCGGAGAAATCGATAAAACAGAAGAATTTGAACGAACGTTTCATGAAAACTTAGTGCCATAGAAACCATTTGGTCCTGGGACTGAAATAGCTCTAGGAGCCGAAAAGCCAGGTTGCAAAATTGGAATGTGGCTTTGAACTTCATAGGGTTGTTGTTGCAAGCTTGTTATGACAGATGGGGGGATAACAACTGGTATTGCTTGACCATGTGTTCCTCCTGTTTTTGAAAAATAGAACAATTAGCCAAAAAGATATGCAGGTTCATATTCTTGTTCAATTTGGATGTCAAAATTATTGGAGTCCCAAGATTCAATTATGTTTCATATAGGAAGGGAAAATGCTAGGTATGACATTTCTGTTTGAAATAGCTTATTTTGAGAAATAATCAATTTCTTTTGGCAGCTTCTTGAGATAGCTTTTGAAAAGAAAAACAAATGCAATAAAAAGATACTCATTATGTTGTTACCTTGATGCTTTTGAAATTGTACGTGATTCAACGGGGGGCGAGTTGAGAATGGAGCCGTTACACCATGAACCATATCCTTCAATCACAAGTAGAAAGAATTAGCTATGATGGTCAAAAAGATATGGTTGACCATGGAAACATGAAATATAAAAAAGTTAGCAAAACTCTTGATTCAGTTGGCAAATATAGATAGATTGATGCATTTTCACAGAAGTCGCGTTCCCTTTATAAGGATCCATAGGATACTACAACTGTCGTTATCTGTTTGAGAATATTATTATTATTATCATTCCTTGTACAGTTTTTGGGACAGATTTACACAGGTGAAATACAACCGTAAGTTAGGAAATTAGTAAAAGAGATTGGTTGAAATTATGTAAATTCAATTCAGAAATAATAATCAGGAGAAGTTATCTTTCTAGTTGGTATCAGAGGTCTTTCGATTTGGGAGACTCTGTTTCCGCATCAAAAACCCCTAGTCGCTTCATTGCATCCATGTCTGACAGCAGCTGCCTTTCTTGCTGCTGCCCTATTATTAAAGCTTGTTCATACCTTACGTTTTTTCCTTGGGCTACCGAGAAAGGCCATGATATGAGTAAACCAACGGAAACCACCATAGACAACCCAGCATAACCCCAAAAGCCCACCACCCAGAATACCTTTCACATGCCCTTGCATGTTGGTGAAATTAGCTGCAAGAGAACTCACACGCCTTGCTTCTAGCCACCATTTGGGATACCATTTATTTCACTTTGCTTGACTCAGTGTCATCTACTCATATTGGTAACCATGACCACTGACACCAGGCTGCCAGTGGTACTTTTTATACAGCTGCTATTTGCTAACTTTTACCCTAAAACCCCAGCTTTTTGTGAACTGCTTTTGATATTTCTGTCTGATGTTATTCCTTATTCAGGTGCTGCTATGTATGGAATCCCGGCCCTCAATAAGATTGTGTTAAAACATTTGCATACCCTTATTGTCTCTCATAGCAGCCTTAACCAAAAAGAGCCTTTGTTTTCAATCCTTTATGACTCTGCACTGTTTCCAAGGATTCTTGGTTAGAGCATATTTCACTCATTACTCATATGTAGGTTGCTAACCATGGCAGTTTAAAAGTTTGACTACCTATTATCGTGAATAATGTGCTACATGTTCCTAAACTTCAAATAACCTCATTTCCACTCACAAACTCAGTTGAAGACTTGAATTGTGGAGTAAACCTTTTCAAATTCTCATTGGGCTAAGGAACTGAGAAAATTGTACATTTCTAGACCAAGGATGATGAATGTGATCCTAACCAAAAGATACTCATTTCATTCCATCAGTTGAACCTCTAAGAGTCTTGCTATTCAAATTTGGCTTCAACGCAAGCATTTTAGACCCTTGCTTCTTTATGTAAAGTCTATGTTTTCGTCTTCATTTTCATCAGTGTCAGTTAAGTACATTGTGCTGTCCTGAGTTTGTAAAGTATTATTGTGTAACATTGTCTCTAACATTCTGTCTCTCCAAAGTGGCTGATTTGTTCCCTTATTTTACAGTTTTATTTTATTTTATTTTATGGGCCGGTGTTCTTTTTGAACTCACTCTAGCTAACAATGATCTACTTCTCTGCTATTTCTTTTTTATTCTTCTTTTAGCTTCAAAGATTCATAGTTTCCCCAATTCTTGCTCATTGGTTCTTGGCTCTAGACTTTAGCCCAAACTGCAATATCTGAATCAAATATTGGCTGGAACCCTTCAGCACCGCCATCTAAAAAATCCACCATGTTGCACCCCGGTTGCTTTCTTTGAGGGAAATCCACCAAATTGAGAGAGCTTCATCCCCTTCTATGAAGCCCACACACTCCAAAGTGGAAAAAGTATCGATATTGGATATGTATCAGACATTGATACGCCTAGGATACGTGTCCCAGAAGTACTCAACTTGTTTTTATTTTATTTGAAAATTATGTTGCATGATAGGTTTGAGATACACCGTGGACCTAACATGACATAGCAAGACACATCTTTGTTGGTGTGTCTTGTTGGGGTGGATATAAACAGAATAGACACGACATAGTTAAGCATTATGTTTTTTAAGCTCTATTATTTCACAAGTTTTTATATACTAAAATACATTTTTCTGAGCATTGAATTTTTAGATTTCGAAAGAAAAAGAAACCATCTCTCTCCCGTTAACAAAGTCATAACAGCTCCTGTGTAGACGACGGCGTTAAAATATATATATTTCAAGGCAAAGCTCTAATTTTTGTTACTATCACAAGTATACTTTTTGCAAATCGTGATCACTTTAGTTATTATATAGGCCAAATACTTTCCCGGGTCCTTTAAGTTTCAAGTTTGTTTCAGATAGATCCTTGAAGTTTCTAAGGTTTCAGATAGGTCCTTTAAGTTTCGAGTTTGTTTCGGATCGATCCTTTAAGTTTATAAGGTTTCAGATAGGTCCTTTAAGTTTCGAGTTTGTTTCAGATAGGTCCTTTCTATCAACCTCCGTTAAGCCAAAGTTAAAGGACCTATCTGAAACAAACTC
>Ga0315914_1000232_pt1 | contig 59894 bp, 27 predicted proteins | sample MpolenodulesMG_FD_203920 | JGI IMG/M metagenome (GOLD analysis project Ga0315914, IMG submission 203920) | Medicago polymorpha root nodule microbial communities from Los Angeles, California, United States - elongated nodules | ecosystem: Host-associated > Plants > Roots > Nodule | place: USA...
GCATGACAGCCTGTTGACAGCCTGTGTTGGGCTGAAATTAGAATAATAAATAAAAATAAAAAGACTCCAAATAATAAAAGATAAAGATTTAAAAAAAGAATGAATTTAAAGTCAATTAATTAAAAGAATTTAAATAAAAGATGGAAACTAAAATTAAAAGATGAAAATTGAGAGAAGAGGGCCCGACTCGGAACCGACATGAGGTATTTTAAAATAACTCTCTGCCGAATTTTTTCACTGAAAATTAGAGATCGGTTAGGGCCGAACGGCGTATGAATGTAGAGTCAAAACGACACGTGTCGGTGACATCTTAGGTCAAAAATTGAGGTATGACAATACGTCACCTGTTAATATAAAAAAAACTGGTTTTTTTTTATATTCAATGGACAAATATTTCTTATTGGTAATATAAAATAAAATCTTCGATTAATGTTTGTCATCGATAAATATAAATATAATTTTTATATTTATCAATGATAATTTATTATCTCGTGTTTCAGTAAGAAATCTTTATCTCATTTGGTAAGTATAATGCATAATATATGTAAGGTCTGGGGTTCGAATTCTGGACACCACAAAAAAAAAAAATTATGAATAAGTGTACATTTTTGTAATAACCTTTTATTCCTTTTTAATTCATTTGCATTTTTTAACTCAAAATTGTATTTTCGCTTTTAGTTCACACACATGATGTAATTTAAATCAGCCATGCTATATATCGCGAGGATAATTAACGCGAAATTTTTCACGAAAATTGTTTTGTATACATTTCTTTCTTCTATATAACTTCTTGTGATCAACTTTTTCTCTACAAAGCTACTAGTAATAAATAGAGACAAAAAAGAAAAATAACACGTGCACAGTTTTCATATATTATGTAGTCTTTTCATGTGATGACAACGGCCATGAATCATTTAGAATTTGAAGAAAGTAACTTAAATTCAGGGGATGACACATAAGAGAATTCAAATTAACAAAATGCAAGTTTAGGTGATCAAATTTTACAACACTCATCCTCTCAAAAAAGTTCACAACACTCGTATTAGCAAGCGATTTTTTTTTACAACGCTCGTGAAATATTCTCGATAAATTTTGTCGCTATAGTTAATATCGTTTGGAAATTTATTTAATTTTTTTGACAAGAATATCGTTTGGATATGTTTTTGATTCAAAAAGAACTTATGTGTTAAAATTATTAAAAATGTATGTTAAAATTTTATGTATGTTAAGATATATTTGTTGTTTCCCCTTAAAGAAAAAAAATATATTTGTTGTTTGTTTCATAAAACAACCATACTTAGATTGAACAATCTATTTATATGGAACAACTAAGTGATTTTTTTTTATGACGTGAAGCTAAGACATTAAAAGTAAATAATTTTCAATGTTAAAAAAATATGTGATGGTCACTATTATTTGAAGACAGAATTTAAGCTTATAAACACAAAAATTCATATAAATTTTTTTGTAAATTAAAAGTATTCACCACATGCAATTGTGGAGACTAATCTCCTCAGATAATTAAGAGATAATTAAGAACATGTAATTTTTTTAGGATAAAAATACATACCATTTAGTTATTCAAAAAATACACATTATTTAACCATTTAACCAAACAATAGTGTGCTCAAATTGATAATGAGTTCTTTTTTAAATGACGAATTTTTTGAAAGAATTTGAATTTGACTCATAATAATTTATTGACCAGACTTAACTATTTAGGGATTTTTCGAAGATCTTGAAGAGAAGATTACAGTGACAGTAGAAAAAAAGAAGAAAAAAAACTTTAGTGCTAACAGTTTAGTGGTGCCGCTATGATAAAACTACATGTAAACATTCGGCCATTCAATATTTAACTTTATTTGAATGGATAGATTGATCATCTATCAACCATAGAAAAATTATATCATTTTCAATGGACCATTTTCACGACCGAAGAGCACGATGTCATAAAATATATTATACTGCTCTTCAAATTCAATGCATCGCCATTTGATTCTCTTTTATTAATAATATAGAAATACTCCATTGGACCAGCTTGTCAAAAAAAAATTAATACTCCATTGGACGTAAGAGAAAATACATGTAGCTAGTCCAAATGTCGGCCATGTGCATTACTATTTTTGTTTATATGCAAGACTAGACGAGTAAATGAAAGGGACATGAATAACAAAGCACTTCTTAGGTTTCATAAGTGCAGCCTCGTCGGTAAAATGTTGCAAGAACATTTGATATGTTGAGACACTTATTCTAGAGAAATGTTTGATTGATCACAACCTCAAATAAATAAATGTTATAATCACATATACATAAAATCACATATGGTTTAATCAATCTAAAAATATATATTATTTAATTATTTTCTCTCCTTCCTTTTCAATTTTTTTTAGTATGTTTTTAAATGTTATGTCCAAATCTTAGGACCACACAAAACTTTTTCTTTGATTTCAACAGCTGTACTCCATTTCTCTGCCCTTAGTGTGTGTGCTAGTTTAACACCCAAGTTCTTCCAAAAAAAAGTTAACATTTTAAGAACTCTAAACCAGTGACCCTTCTGTCAAAAACATTGTATAAGAAATACATGCGGAAAATATATCGTTTTTTACATATTTCTTAAAAATCTTACAATCAACTTAATAAAAGTCAATGGATTCGTAAAAGAGACAAATTTGTAGCATAGAATATTGAACTAATGACCATTGACTAAGGACATTTATGTCCATTAGGGAATGGTTATGTCCTACAAATAGCTTAATCTATCCCTTTGATCTGCACAGTCACAACCACAGTTAAGTTAATTACAACAAACACACAACTTTGAATTTCTATTTTGGAATTTTTTTTCTTTAATTAGGATCATGGCAGAGAAGAGCAAAATCCTAGTCCTAGGAGGAACAGGTTACATAGGAAAATTCATAATTGAAGCAAGTGCAAAAGCAGGACACCCCACGTTTGCTTTGATTAGGGAGAGCACAGTTTCTCATCCTGAAAAATCAAAGCTTATTGAGAGCTTCAAAACTTCTGGAGTTACTTTGCTTTATGTATGTATCTTTCAATCACTATACATATTTACATAATTATTTCAAAGTTGAAATAAATATTCTAATATCTATTTCTCATTTTGATTCTATAGGGTGATCTAGGTGATCATGAAAGTCTTGTTAAGGCAATTAAACAAGTTGATGTAGTTATTTCTACACTAGGTGGGGCACAGGTAGATGACCAAGTGAAGCTTATAGCAGCAATAAAAGAAGCTGGAAACATCAAGGTACAAATTTGTCTTATTTTCCACTGAATAAAAATAGCAATATACTTGAATTAGCTATATAAATTGGTATAATTTTTTGCTATCAGAGGTTTCTCCCATCTGAATTCGGGATCGACGTTGACCGTCACCATGCCGTTGAGCCGGTAGCTAGCTTTTTTGGGCAAAAAGCAAAAATCAGAAGGGCAATTGAAGCTGAAGGAATTCCTTACACTTATATTTCCTCTAACGCCTTCGCTGGATACTTCCTTCCTACATTAGGACAACAAAATGTCACATCTCCTCCCCGCGATAAAGTGGTCATTCTTGGAGATGGAAATGTCAGAGGTAATATCTTACAAAATCTTTTCAAAACATTTTTTTTCTTCTACAAGTTAAAATTATACGTTTGAAATTCGTGTTTTAGGAGTTTATGTCACGGAGGAAGACATTGGTACTTATACCATTAAAGCAGTGGACGATCCAAGAACCTTGAACAAAATTGTGTACTTTAGGCCTCCTGCCAATGTTTTGTCTTTCAATGAGCTCGTCTCATTGTGGGAGAATAAAATTAAGAGCACTCTTGAGAAAATTTATGTTCCAGAGGATCAACTTCTTAAGAGCATTCAAGGTCAGTACGGACAATCTTTTTTTGATGAAAATATCTATGCTAGCAATACACTCAAATAATTTAATGTGTGACATATATGTTATACTTATGCTATATGAATTTTTTTTCTTCTCTGCAGAGTCTCCTTTCCCTGCAAACTTAATGTTGGCATTAGGTCACTCAATGTCAGTAAAAGGAGATTGTACAAATTTTGAGATTGAACCTTCTTTTGGTGTGGAAGCTTCTGAAATTTATCCTGAGGTGAAATACACTACGGTCGACAACTACTTGAATGCATTTGTTTGAAGCCAAAACAAACCTCTTCACCAAAATAAACCCAAAACAATGTAGTATTGGTCAAATTTCATATATGTTGTCTTTCTATTGATCATTTGTGTTTGTTTTATCATCAAAAGAATCCTTCCAAATTTTATTTTGTAATGATTGCTTTACCATGTATCGAGTGAAAGTTCAGATAATGAACATCTATTACGTTATGAGTATCACTATGCTAGCTAATGCTTATATATGTACATTTTCCTTAAATAAATTGGTAATGACTGCAAGACCGACTTCAACATCACCACACGATTTCCCGTCGATTGATTAATGTCTTCCAACAAGCATATTCTTCTCCTAAAAATTTCAATGATTAGATGTCTGATGGCAATGATACTAAATCATATCTATACCAATAGTAACAAGTAAAGTCCGTCTCTTTTTATTTATGCAATTAAGTTTGAATTATTAGGTGAAAAATAAATAGTCGGGATAGCTTTTGTTATCATTAGTAAATTGCAACGAAAAATTAACGCAAAAACATATTTCAATATTCTTAAATTAAATATGTTCATGGCCAATAATATCAGTTTTTTAACCAAGAAAGTCTGTTTTGTTTTTGGTACTATGTGGTGGTCGAGTCTGCTTTTGTGTTTGGACATCGGTTAATTTGTATCTTTATTCAGGTGTTGGTATTGTAAATTTTAGTGGTTTCTTTGGTACACATTGTGCTGAAGAGATTGCTTGTCACCATTAGTATATATCATTTTTGCTTATTCAAAAAAAATAATTTCAGTTTTCGATTATTGCCACACTTATCTTCGAATAATGAAGCCATGGCAAAAATAAAAATGAAATAACACAATAAGATTTTTTATTTTTTTTAAAGAAAGAAACGCAATAAGAATCTAAAAATATAGTGTAGAAACTTCAAAGCTAAGAAAAATCCATGACAGTTGTAAAAAAAAAAAACCAAAGAATAACACTGTGAAAATTGTTAAAACGTGTAGACTATCCTCAAAAACCACATGACCCCAATACACACAAACTCTCCAAAGAAAATATCCAATCTACCCCTCACAATACTCTAACACAAGAGAATATGCGACAGAATAATGTAAAATATAAATTTAAAGTGTTTTTGACTGGTGCATTTTGCAATGAAGAACTAGAGCTCATATATATAGCATTGGTCTCCTACTTCCTTTACAATTCTAAGAAATGTGGATCTTCTTCCACATGTATATTTCCAATCCACACCAATAATCTCCACCTTGATTTAAAATGATACATATACTTCCATTGTCTCTCTAACAATCATAGTTCAAAAGAATTGTCACACTTCACCATAAATACTATAGTAGTCACTTGAAGTTAAACCACTTCAAGAATTTTAACATTGTCTTTACTGACAAGCATAGTTCAAAAGACTTATCATACTCCATGTAAGAGTATATTTCACTTGAAGCTAAATCACTTTAAGAATCTACACGTGCCCAAATTTAGGATGAAAATTTATGGTGCAACTCTAATGTTGGCAAGAAGAATTAGAATATAAAATATTCATTGTATAAATTATTAGAAGCTCTTCAACCACTGACATAATCTCACAAGGCACATTGTATTAATGTCAATCAATGCAAATGTACTAGCTTGCTAGCTATAAATACTCATCGTTTACCATGGCAACACGAAAATGCCATGATGAAACAATTCTCAATTTTTAGAAAACATTATCATCTCCCTCATCTTCCATAGAGAGGGAGAAATTGCTAACATTTGACTCATAACCTTTTCCTGACATTGCTTCATCCGAACATCGATACCTTAATATGCTCAGACTGTCCATATTTCAAACATCTTATAATGTCATGCTTGATCACGTAAAATATAAAAAAAAAAAAAAATTGATTAATGACTAAACACTCAATATCATTTTTTTTTCTTCAAAATTTAATATCTCTTTTTCTTTCTCATATTTAATAGTATAGATGTAAAAATGACAAAAAATGGAGAGAATTGCACTTAGAGAATCTATTCCTCTGAAAATTGCTATTTTTGCATAAATACTCAATTTTGGTCACATGACTATGGATTTCGTTGTTTTCCACACGAAAACCAACACACATAATGTGTTTTTTAATTGTAATCATGTTGGCAAGTGATGGCTTTTAGGGTGCAGAAATTGTTGAATTTATGTACTCATACACAGGTACCTTAACCACTATAGATTTGCAAATTTTAAAATTTTGGATACATTAAAACAAATGGAACGGAACGGAACATAACGAAGTGGAATGAAATGGAGCAGAACAATTATTTCATTCCATTGTTTGGATATTTTACGATGGAGCGGAACAAATTAGTCATTCCATTGTTTGGAAAGTGGGTGGAACGGAATGAGTTATGAATTATATATTCCATTTTTATCCTTCTATTAAAAATATTATATAGTTAAAATATATTATCTTATTCAACAAAAAAACATAATATCATTGAACGAAAATGACCAAAATTTTATAATTTATATTAATAGTGCTAATTAAATTAATAAAAAGATAAAAGTATTACATGTTATCAATTAGAATATAATAGGATGAACACGTAAAAAAAAATATCAGGATGAAAGGGAGAAAATCAGTATAAAAAGTGATGCAAGTTTTTCTCCTTGAAATAAAAAGTGACGCATATTTTTGGATCATTGAACCACTATTAGATTTAGAAGTGAACTAATGGTGTTTTTTTAATAGATAAAGGATTTTTTTGGTATAAGATTCAGAAACAATGGTGTGTCACTGTTGTTATTTCACGTTGCAATTTTCATAATAAGGAACTACAGAAAGAAACATATGCAGATTGAGAGAAAATGACTTTGTAGATCGAAGAAATATAGAATAAGTTTGAGGAAAAAAAAGTAAAGAAGACGAGGATATCTTTGTAATTTAGCAAATCAACAATTAACTTATTGAAGATTCCATCTCATTCCACCCAAATTGGGAGGTAAGCAAAATGAGAGTAAGTGATGGAATGTATTCCATTGTGTTCCATTCCATTCCATCTTTTTAATGAATATCCAAACAATGGAATCTTAATTTATTTCATTCCATCTCATCTCATTCCACTGCATTCCATCAATTCAAACATAGCCTCAATGAATTTATGTAGCCTTTGTGATGCTTTCAAAAATACCGGGACTATAGGATATATTTTATAATGCAATACCATTAATTAGTATATGTTTTTTAAGTTAATTATATTTTAATCGATTAAAAAAATATAATTATATTTTTTATCAGCTACAACAAACTATATGTATAATTAATGATATGTATATCTATAATTAATTTTCTCCCGTTCTCTCAAAAAAAAAAAAACTCCTCGTGCGTTGCACGGGTGTAAATACTAGTACAGTGTACATTTGTATGCATTTGTTCACTAGTAACAACTAATGTGTACAATCGGTAACAACAAAAAAAAACTTTTTTATGACAATTTTTTTCCGAAACTAATATCTACAATAATATACCGAAAATATGCTAAAGGATTTAAAATAATTATTTTTTAAAAGCAAGGATGTATTAAGTTTTTTTTAACCCACTTGAGTTGGTCTGGTGGTATTGACTTGTGATCTTGGAGGGTGCTCCGCCTCAAGGTCTCAAGTTCAATTTAAATGGACTAATTTAACTTCTTAAAAAAGACTACAATTTTTTTTTTCTAGTTTTTTCGGAATGTTTGTTCTAGTTCATTGTTTATAGTAATATACAATATTTTATTAATTTGGTTTAAAAGAAAAAAAACTTATTCAAATTAATTTTTTGATAATTATAGTGTACATAGTGTAAATTGATTGATTCATAGTCAACAACCTTACACCTCATGTTTCCCTTGCAAAATCCTATCCATTGAATATTAAATTCATGAATATTAATAGACTTTTATATGGATATACAAATTTAACAATTTGCACACCGTAAAAACTACATTGACAAGTTAGTTAATATAAAAGATATTTGATGATTAAAAAAACCAACAAAAACGGAAAGTCGCATTTGGTTTATTTTTATAATTTTAATATATTTAAGGACTATTGAGAAAACACTTCACACATTTAGAAATCCAAATTTCTAGATCTGTATTGGGTATACAATTTTTTGATCTATTCGCTATCATTTAAATATACTATAGTAATTTTTATCTATGACTATTGGCTACGGTTTTAAATTCCAACATTGCAATCTTTCATTCTGTGTTCTTTTTAAGTGAGCATCAATTGCATCATCATGAAGCTCAAATAATCATTCTTGATCCAAAAAACAAAAAAATCATTCTTGATAATCCTTATTACTTCTTGAAAATTGAACAAAGTCTTCATTTGAGCACTCCGCCTTTTCTAATTTTTACCAGTTTTAGGACTGTATAGGGAAATTGTTAATGGCTGTCCATCATCTAAACTATGTTTCATTTGTGGCGGATTTATGTCTAAGAACATGGTTCATAATGTCATTTTTTTGTTTTTTAGAGATCATAATGTCATGCTTGATCACGTACAATATAAAAAGAAAAAAAATTTATGCTTCATTATCAACCTGATACTAAATGCCTAAAGTGAAGTCAAAATTTTTATCATAAAAAGAAAAGTTGAAGTCAAGACCATGTTTTAACACTACCGACCCTCCCTAGCCGTCGGTCTTTTAAAAACACTTACTTACGTCATAGGTTTCTTTTTTTCTTTTCAAAAGACTTTTCTAGTTTCTTTGGTGTTTCATAGAAATTATAATATTGATTTTTCTTCTTGAAAACATCGTATGGCTACGATTGATGCTACATTTTAACAAATTAAAATTAAGAATCTATATAAAACAAATAAAATATATTTTTATCATTTAAGTTTGTTAAGTTTTGAATAAGTCTTTAGGTTTTTTTCTTAATTTTCAATAGGTCTTTAAAAAAAAATCAGTTTCAAACAAGTCATTTAAATTGTTAATTTAATACACTTATTTAAAGTTATTAAGTTTCAAATAAGTCCTTAAAAAGGTATAATGATCTATTTAAAAATTGAAAAACTTAAAGGACCAACCATATATTTTTGTCAAATTTAAAGGATCAAAAGAAGTATTTGACCTATAAAATATAACATTTGTCCTATTTTCAAATGTAACATTTATACACAAACATATGAGATGTTGAATGGATACGTCAAGTTGCCTTGTAGATTTTTCTCTCTCACAATTATATGTTAATTATATACATTTAATTTTTTTAAGCCAAAAGAGCACTATAAATATTAAAATAAGAAAGATTTCAAATTAAGCATAATGTGTGCCAACGAAAAAATCACAACAAAATCTCAAAATACATAATAAAAACAAAGAAAATCTATAAAAAAAAAATAAAAAAAATAAAACTAGTGAACGATGTTAGATAGTGGAATAACCTAAACAAAACTAGTGTTTTTAGTCATCCTGAAAGTGAAGAAAGTTGGAAAATACAAGGTTTTTGAATTTACAGCATCGTGACACGAACGGAGAAGTTGATATTGACTTGAAATTGTGATATGATCACTAAATCGTACGATTTTCAGGAGCATTAAATTTCAATTTTGAATTAAATGAAGACATTCTATCATGATTTTGATCATTGTGACACGATTTTAGGCGTTTAAGACCTTGCCTATAAAAGAAAAGCACATTTTTGAGAGAGTGTTCTGAATTTTGGAGATCAAAAGGTGTAATTGTCAGCTGGAGATTGAAGAATAGGTAGGTGGCTTGGGAAATATTTGATGCTAGTAAATCTGCGATTTTCCTCATCTCTTGCGCAAGTTTCCAGTCTTCTAACATATGCACGACACGTTCAAAAACTTGTGTTGTTTCGTTGACGCTGTCATAGTTTCAAGTTACGACGTTTCCAAATACTCCATAGAACGTATACAATAAACATAAAAACAACTTATGTCGGAGTATCATAATCATTCACTATTGGCTTTACAACATCTCGTATGTTCGATGTCTTCCACACTTGATTGATCAGGGATAAGTAAACAAAACATGTGATGTATCTTTGCTAGCTTCACTACACATGACACGTGCAGAAGGACATGTAACGCCTCGACCATTCAATCATACACGCGTGGGAAAGCAATCACGACATACCCTTCAAATCAAATTGTTCACCCTTAACAACGCCTTGATTTTCCATATACGATCCCCCAATTCCTCGACCTTCTTAAATGGGTTGTATCTCGAATATGTTCTAAACAAATTATATGTATATGTATAAATGGTTTATCCATTAATTACCTTGATTATAAGGAAACTAGAATAACTAGTCTAGCCTACTTTTCTAATTTCGAATATGTTCTAAACAAATTATATGTATATGTATATGTATAAAGTGGAATACTCAAGGAAATTATATGGCTTCTCTTTTTTAATAGAAAAAATTATATTAGGTGAGACATGACTTCTTCATTTTTCATAGAAGGCCATATATAACCAAGAAAGATCTTGCAATTTTGTTTTTTGTTACAACACCGTGTACATAAATTAAACTCAAATTAAATTCTAACAACAAATAGAACTTAGAAGAAACTACCCAGGTAGGGATTGGCTTAGAGGGAAAGAGAGGTGCAAAATCAAGAAGCTTGCACTTCCCTAACTTAAAATTATCGATTTCATTTGTCTTTTTTTGGTGCGAACTTGTTCTTGGTGCATAATTTCAAAGCCTAATTAGCAACAAAGTTCTCCCTCAAGATTCCTTCAGCAACTGTGACGTAAATTTTTAAGACTAATTTGTAATTCTGATGGGTTGGGAATTAATTTTTTCCTTTCAAAAGTTTTCTGACCGGAAGTATTAGGAATTCAGCTGCGACACGACACCTTTACAAATCCAAATACCAAATTATGATTTATTTATTTATATATTGTGTAGATAGACGAAATGACAAAGTCAGTTTAAATTCATACATATGTAAAAGTGTTGGCGTTTAAACATTGATCATGATGTCTGATATAACAATTTTGACATTTTACCAATTGAACTAAGATTCATAGACATATCAAATTATAATTTTATTAAATTAAAATACAATAAAAATATTCAAACGAAATATTTAGCGGGATCAATCAAGCAACCGATAACATTTTATATTAGTCATGATTTGTGACACTTTCACATGTATATGGACTGATTTTTAAAGTGATTTTCATTTAATTTTTTTTTAGTCAAGTGGTTTAGTTGCTAAAATTTTAGTTCTAAAATACAAAAATGAGAGTTTGAATCTCGACCATTACATATATAATATCTTTATCAATTAAAATATTTTAAACACCTTTTTTTTTTTTGAAAGAAGAAGAGTATTAAACAACGACTTTCGTTTTTATCACTACAAGATTGTCACCGTTTTCCTTTGATGTGGTTGCAAAATCGTTTACTAATCAAATCTCTATGACTTCGTTTGTATTTTATAGATGGTAGGTTGCAACATTTTTTCTTAACTGGTTTTCAGTTCTATAATTTATTATATTTACAAGGATTACAACATGACTAAATTATATTTTTGAGTCTTTAAATTATAAACATTAGACATATTAGTCTTCCGTTTTTTTTCTTGTTTTGTATCATTTAAGATACAAACATTATATACTTTGATATCCTTTTTTCCGGTAAATATATATTTTGATATCTTAAGGTATAAACATTTATAATGTTTGTAACTTAAGAGACCAAATTGAAAGAAAAGAATTTAAAAATTAGAGTGAAATCTAGAAAATAATTTAACAGACAAAAAGCACAATTAACCCAAAAAATAATAGAACGAGTCCCAATAATAGTAACATTTTCAAACTTTTCCCCTTATATTTACTTTTACATCCAATTTTCTAAATTTCCTTTTCCTTTTCGTCATATATTTTCAATTTTAGACAAAACTATACATCTTTGGGTTCAGTTTTAAATTCATAATTTTCTTTCCTTTTTCAACCTTCAAATATGTAAATAGACCGAAAGGGAAAAATTGTAATGAAAAAACGAAAAAAAACCAAATTATTATCTAAAGTTAAGTTAAAGAACTGTAAGATATGTAATTTTGCCTGAATTACTAATACTGTAAGATATGTACTCCATTATAAGATATGTAATTAATATTTATTTTCTTCTTATCTCTCTTTATCAATTATATAATAGTATGATACTATAAGATATGTACTCCACATAGTTGTCAAACTATCATCATTATTTAATCACCAATATCAGTTCAAATTAAAAGGCTGCTCCTCATAAAAAATGTTCATGGTGAGATGTCAATTTTGACCAACAAAGCCTGCCACTAGTTCAACGAAAATGAGTATTTTAATTTTAATTTGGTCACTACAACACAAAGAGACTTGATCAGTAGTAGCTAGACCGAAGTTGGTGGCAATCCAATGAAGTCCTATAAATACCAAATAAAGTATTGCTATTCATCACACACTCACTAGTATTCAAAACAAGAAAAAAAAAACACATAATCACACTTGTTTTTTTTACTAAAGTTATTTTTTTTCCAATGGCAACTGAAAACAAAATCCTCATCCTAGGACCAACAGGAGCTATTGGAAGACACATAGTATGGGCAAGTATTAAAGCAGGAAATCCAACATATGCTTTGGTTAGAAAAACACCTGGCAATGTTAACAAGCCAAAGCTTATTACAGCTGCTAATCCTGAAACCAAGGAAGAGCTTATTGATAATTACCAATCTTTAGGAGTTATTCTACTTGAAGTAAGTGATTTCAATATGTTAAATAATTTTATATTTTATACTAATTAAATTGTTCTAATCAATATGTTTTTGACTCTACAGGGTGATATAAATGATCATGAAACTCTTGTTAAGGCAATCAAGCAAGTTGATATTGTGATCTGTGCTGCTGGTAGACTACTAATTGAAGATCAGGTCAAAATTATTAAAGCAATTAAAGAAGCTGGAAACGTTAAGGTGAGAAAATTTGTCACTACGCTGGTAAATAAGTCAATCCAAATAGACTCTTATCAATAACTTCTTTGATGGTTAGATTTGTGCTCATTATATTGAATGTTGGTACTAAATTTCTTGTGTGGACAGAAATTTTTCCCATCTGAATTTGGGCTAGATGTGGACCGTCATGAAGCCGTAGAGCCAGTTAGACAAGTTTTTGAAGAAAAAGCAAGTATCCGAAGAGTTATTGAAGCCGAAGGAGTTCCTTACACTTACCTTTGTTGCCATGCATTTACCGGTTACTTCTTACGTAACTTGGCTCAACTTGACGTCACTGATCCTCCTCGCGACAAAGTTGTCATTCTTGGAGATGGAAATGTGAAAGGTAACAAACTTAGTCACACAACAGTTTTAGTATTAGTATTCTACTAAATATACACAATTCAGTTGTTTCAACATTTGCCTAATTTTTTCAGGAGCTTATGTCACTGAGGCTGATGTTGGGACTTTTACCATTAGAGCAGCAAATGATCCCAACACATTGAACAAGGCTGTCCATATAAGACTCCCCAAAAATTATTTGACCCAAAATGAGGTTATTTCTCTTTGGGAAAAAAAGATTGGGAAGACTCTTGAGAAAACCTATGTTTCAGAGGAACAGGTTCTCAAGGATATTCAAGGTCAGTAAAATAAACGCTTTACCAATATTGTTAAGAATTTTTACACCGGTAATCAATCATAGTTAATAAATCGTTAAAAATATTTTATTTTTATTATATCTATTTTAAAAGTCGTACAATTATTGGACGGTGTATCAAAATTAATCTCTGAGTGTTAAATTATGAGTGACATGTATGTCAGTTTACAACAATTTTGTAAAAATAATCGTGAAATATGTTGCTTGCTAAAATGCAGAATCTGTATTCCCTCATAACTACTTGTTGGCATTGTACCATTCGCAACAAATAAAGGGAGATGCAGTGTATGAGATTGATCCAGCCAAAGATATTGAAGCTTCTGAAGCCTATCCAGATGTGACATACACCACTGCTGATGAATACTTAAATCAATTTGTCTAAGGAATGATAAGGAAATGTTTCAATAAGACAATGAATTTGTTTCAAAATAGTTTCACAGGCTGTGTCACATCTATGTATGTTTCTTGTGTTTGTTTAGTTTTTTCTTCTTCTCATTAATCCCTCCCAATTGATGTATTTTACAAAAATAAAATAATATTGTATTCTGTTCCACTGGTTGCACATCTTTGTCTCTTTGTTCAAAATTTTACATGACTCTTCTATTATTTGTGGCTGCTCATTTTAATTTTTATGCGTCCTCAAAAATAATTAAATGCACGCCAAAATGGACTCACACTATGATCCATTCACTAATTAGACAGGTAGAAATTTAATAAGAACTGAAAAAATGACAAAAAGAAATAATAAGAACTAAAAAGAATAGAAATATTAGGAATTCGGTTAGTCAAATTAGTCACCATAATTTTCTAGTTATAGGCAAACTAGTCATTTTACAGTTTAACAATCGAAAAATTCCGCGAATATTTTCGGGTATAATGGCATATATGATATGATGTGGTGCCCGTGTCGGAATGTCACATGCATTTTACTAACATAATGATATTATCTCATCTCATACTATCCAAAGGAAAAACTTATCCGAGGGTCTAAAATGAATGACATAGTATAAATTGAACATATTTTTGCCTATTACAAAATTTAGGGACTAAATGACCAATGAAGAAGGAGTGTTAGCAACTCTCTCATTTCAACACTCACTTTTTTATTAGGTGAAATCAATGTGAATGTCACACTTTATAAATGTGAACTACATAAAGTGATGAGATTCGCATGTGTTTCACCTAATAAAAAAGAAAGTGTTTGAGTGGATATAATGTTGTTAAGACTCTTCTTACAATTTTAGAGAACAAACAATCTTGTCATTTACTCTATTCTTATAAGTGTAAATAATAATCATAAAGTTACAAAAGAACTTGAGAGATATATTTAATCATCTATTTGTAATTTAAGGGGTTATTTTAAAATATCATAATATAGATAACTAAATTGATACCTACAACCTTGACCAAAAAAAAATTTGATACCTACAACTTCATGTACCAAACCATATTCCTCAATTTACCATTTTAACATTTAGTTCCGGTGGGAAATCCTATTTAAAATGATACGGCCATTTTGAAATGGTGCATGTGATACCATTACCAACCAAAAATATACACTAATGCAAAGTTGCACCACAATATTAGACAGAGGTATGGACAAAAGACAGTAAAATAAAAAGGTGAATTTAACTAAGCCTATTTATAAAAAGGTTAAAGTAGCAAAATAGAACGTTAATAACCATGTTTGTAGTTTCCTCAGCAAATGCTGGCACCTGACAAAATGAGCCGAAATTCCCATGTAATCTACACTGTCCGAACCATAAAGGAAAAGGACAATAACAACATGAATGACCAAATGACACATTTTTTTCATCAAACATCGTTGTCATCATTATCATCACCAATGCATGTCATTTAGAAACCATCGCATCTCTATTCTCAAAATCCTCTTTTTTATTCGGCATTGTCACAAACTTACCTTTTTCCACGGTTACAATATAGTTAAACACTTCTCAGTTGAAACACCAGTTTCATTAGCTCATTTTGAGTGCAATCAATCTCAAAACCACTCTCTCTAATGGAGAAGACTCAACTGGATAACCTATTTCCTCTAACTCCAAGTGCCGTATTCTCTACAAAGAAGGGACGCAGTGGATATGAACCGTCAGACACAGAGACGGAGTGGCAAGACACTCCACGTCATGAACGAGGAAGAAAGAACATGACTTTGAGTCCTGAAGAAACAAAAGCTTTGTCTCCAAGGAACAAAAGTCCTATGACACTCCACAAGAGACACCCTTCAAGGTTTGAATTTGAAGTCCCTTCATCGCCTACAATAACAGGTTCAGTTCTTAATCAACCAAGAAGAAGACATCTCAGCAAATCACCCTATAGGCCACGCATAGCACATGATAATCATTATGATGTTGATGGTAATGATGATGATGCTTCGTTAACATACATAACAGGTGTGAACTCACGTAGAAATACGAGTCCTTTGCCAAGGCCTGACATTGGAAGAACAGTGTCTCCTTATAACAGAAACCGTGAGCAAAGAACACCTTATAATGAAAATAGGAAAGCAAGTTCAGGGCTTCTAGAAGTGGATAGAGTGAGTACAAAATCAAACTACAAGAGAGCAGTGACTGCTCCAAGATTGAGAGACCAACAACAAACAATGCAAAACACTGCAAGAACTCTGAAACAAAGGGAAAAATCTCCTTTCAAAACAGGTTTAGTTAAAGAAAAAGAAATCAATGAAATGATAGCAGAGGTGAAACTATCAAAAAACCCTACTGATGATTATTCATCAGCACTCGAAAGTACAGACTCAATTCAACCAGGTGATCTTTTCTTTTCTCGTGAATGCAATGCCTTGCAAGCGAAGAATTCTTCAATGCCAAAAAAAGTTCAACAATACGGGTATTTTAGCCCTAGACCAGTGATCACCACCATTAATCCCATTACCAACCCATCTGAAAGTGGTAAACACAGTATGAATATGAATATGCCAAGAAACTATTCAAGTAATGTGTTGTTGTCTCGAACAACGACGGCCACATCAATCAGAAAGGGAAGTGGAACTGGGAAGCCTAGTGCCAACTCTAGTGTGAAAAGTGATGCTAGTACAAAGACAACTGAAAGCATGAGGAAATTCACATCCAACAGAAAAAAGAACCAGAAAGATGCATGGTTTGCTTGTATGATGAGAACAGGAAACTGTAGGATTTCAAGAAAATCGCCTGAACGCAGACCCATTGATGAAGCTTCATTGATCGAGAGGGCAATAATTGTGGAAAGCATTCCACAATTATGGGCAGATAAACATAAACCAGCTTCACTTGATGGCTTCATTTGCAACAAACAAGAAGCTCAACTTCTCAAGGAATTAGTATGTTTGTTTTTTTTGCAAAGTTTTCTCAAATTTAAGGCAAATTTATTATTAATTGTAAATTTTGAACTCGGTGTACCTTGTTTTTCAGGTGTCACAGGGCTCTTGTCCTCATATTTTACTCAAAGGACCCTCTGGTTCTGGGAAAAGAGACCTAGCAATGGCTTTTCTTAGAGAAATATATGGTGATGCATGTTGTAATGTATGTTTCTTCTCATAATTTTCCTTCAACTTATGTTCTGGATTCCTAATCTGACCTTATCAAACCCTTTTGCAGCTGTCACATGATTTACGACATTTCCCTGTTCAGGTAGAGATTTCCTATTTTCTTATAGGTTTTAGTTTAGTTAAAAATAAAAAACATTAGTTATCATCAATTCAATAGTTGCATATCTAATCCACTGCCCAATATTATATTATATAGTATTTATTTTACTACAATGACAGGACAAAAGGACCATGAAAGTGTCGGTTCCAATAACGTCCAGTTCTCATCATATCGAGCTCAATGTAAATTCAGAACCAAATGCTAAATATGCTTTGATGGGAACAATCAAAGAAATTAGTAATATATATGCAATTACCCCTGAAGTAAGTAATATGAATTTCAAGTCGGATTATAAAGGTTAGTTGTCTAAATGCATGTTTATCCTTTCAAACAGATTTATTATTTTTATGTGAGCCTGGCTAATGTGGTTGGATTCCCTTTATTTCAGTAATCATTGTTTACGATGTCGACAAAGCTGCAGAGAACATCCAACACTTGATCAAATGGATCATAGACCGTTATTCAGATATATGCAAATTAGTTCTCTGCTGTGAAGATGATGAAAACATTATTGCACAAGTGAAAAACCGGTTCAAAGTTATCAATGTTGATGCTCCTCAAACTCATGAAGTAAGCATAAAACAATTTAGAAACAGGAAGTATATGAAAACATTTATATGATATACATTTTGCTATATTTCACTTTGAAGTAAGATTTATAACCTGATTATTTTACTTTTGCTTTGTTTGCAACATTTCAGATAATGAATTTATTTACAATTCTATATGTACTTCTTTTCTATACCATGTGTTTTGCACAGGTTTTTTGAGTTGTCCTATGTTCCAGGTTGGAAAAGATCAAATATTCTTCTATTGATATCAAACCATCTTATAACTTCTAACAAGTAATTAACTGCAGCCAGAGTTAAAAAAACAATAATAATTAACTCACATGAATCCTCAACTCTACAGATTATTGAAGTTCTTACTCAGATAGCAAATAAAGAAGAAATGGATCTATCCATGAATTTTGCTATGAAGATTGCCACAAAATCTAAGCAGAACCTCAGGGAAGCAATCTTAGCTCTTGAAGCATGCAAAGCACACAAGTAAGAATTCCGAACAAGTAAAATATTAGTGCAAAAAAAAAGTAAAATGTTTATTTTGAGATGTCTATAAATAAAGACTAATTGGTGCACCATGATGGGCAGCTACCCATTTTCAGAAGAACAACCAATTCCAGTCGGATGGGAGAAGATTGTAATAGAAGTTGCTACAGAGATCCTAACGGATCCATCATTTTCACGGCAAGAAATTTCACTACGTATCTTATTTTCTCTAATATAAAAAAAGATAAATAGAAGCTAAATATCATCATATCATATTACTATTACTGGTGTTCTTCTAGAACTGACTTATTTCCAGACTGATATAATAAGCAGCAATATTTTGTATCATGAAAGTTGTCAACATGATTATGGTTGAAATATTCACTTTAATTGTTCTTGTGGTTTTATCAGCTTACTCTCAATACGAGGGAAATTTCAAATGCTTCTCCTGGATTTTGTCCACCCCAGATTGATTCTCCTGGTAATGAATCAGTGCCTGTTTCAAAAGAAGCCATGAAGAGTTTATTCAATTTATCCAACACTATTTTCTAATGGTATTTTGTTCAAACATTCAGAAACTTGTGGAGCAGCTCATAAGAAGAATTGAGGCTGGCTTAAAAAGGGAGCTCTACTACTGGCATGCTTATTATGTGAGTAATGACTTCCCCTTCTATAACTTGTCTTAAGGTGGTGATGGTAAGTTATAAAAGGGGACTTTTTCTAGTAAATTAGTAACCAAATACTCTATGATTAACAGGACAGAAGACTCCCACCAGGAACAACAGCTTTACTAAAATTAGAAGGTAATTTTACACACCAAACATTAAATAATTGCTTTTAAACTAACCATATAGACTAATTAGAAAGAATAACATGAGGATTAAGGAAAACAGCTATTGAACTGTATCATAATAATCTGCTGCTTTTGACACAATATTGACTAATATATGCTTTTGTATACAGAATTTGTAGCCAAGTTCATGAGCATATACAGAAGAAGCTCGGGCAGTAGGCAATATGTGTAAATTAACATGGATGTCACTATAGAATGAATTCCTACTCAAACAGAGTTGATAGTGTCCATATCATGCGAGCAACACCAATTAATTATTCGGTGGAAGAACATGATTCCATATCCCCTATCAAAAGCAAAATATTTTAGTAGAAATGATCAGAAAGAAAAGCACTGAAATCGGTTTCTTCTTCTAATATCGTGAACAATAATCCATCTTTTTTTCGCATCACAGGCTAATCAATTAGCTACTTTTGTAGGTAATATATGTAAGTTGCATCAGGCCTTCATTTGTAAAATGCATGTGCAGAAAATTTAATAAGTTGAATAGAAGTTCTTGCTTCAATAAAAAGAATTCAAATATAACCAAGCAATTAGGCTCAAGTGGTTAATGAGCTCCACCACGAATCGTTCAGGAGAACCTGAGTTTGATTCCTGGGTGGAACAATTCTTGGCCAGGCTATTCTTACCTCACGGCCGAACTCCGAATTACCAGGGGGCCCTTTCCCCTGGAACCGGAGGGTTAACACCCAAAACAAAATAGAAGTCAAATATCAACTTTAAAATCAAATTAGGTATGTTAAGAAGACTCTAGACAGAGAAGAAAAGAGAACAAGCTAGTGTTTACTTATAGGTACATCATGTACAGGAGTTCAAAACAAGTCTATTAGTAAGAAGTATCCTAATTAATCTCACCAAGAGGCCAGTAAAACAAACCTAAACTTTGACAAATGTGGGAACTACCAGACAAGTGAACTGATATTCAAACTATATTACTAGTTTTTTTATCTCTAAATTTCAGGAAGCAATGCTTTGATTTCAATAAAATGATCAAAGACAGGTAAATGGTAATCATATTCATACAGCATTTGTTTAACACAAGCCCAAGCACCCTTGGAAGAACATCAAATAACATATACACAAATAGCATTTGGCCTTTCTACCAGTATTGATATTGCAGAATAATTAATGTTAGGCTGGAACTGCAGAGCTTCTTCACCCTTTGGTAATCAGTAATCACCTCTCATTTGGCTGTTATATACAGTCATAACCCAACTTTCAGGCCTAATCCGAAATTTGTAGTGGTGAATCAAAACTAACAACCAAATTAGAGGCCTTATAGGTCTTATTAGTTTTTACAAAATTAAATATTAAATTCTGTCAAAAAAAATATTAAATATTGTTAAATGATTGAGTAATGTTTTACTCAATAAATTAGTTGCTAAAGTAGTGAGTGAAATTGTTCTCAAAGTAGTGAGTGAAATTAATACGATGAGGCATAAAAAAATAAATACTAATAAAATTAATTCCATTATTTAAATAATAAAAAAATGAGGTCTAAACCAGTTGCTTTGTTTGCAAAGGCTTGGGCCGATTCTACATGTAAGAAGCAAGAAGTCAATTGAATTATATAGATATTTATTCTACATACACAGACTCTTACATTTGCATTTACAAATGCACGAGAAGCTCCATTTTATGTTTCATAAGTAAAGTTCAAGTGGGGGATAACAACTTGAACTCAGATTGAGGACCAGTACGGCAGTGCAATTACCAACATCATATAGATAACATTATGAGCAAATCATATGAATATATGATCAACAATAAAGAATAGAATACTGTAAGTTAGTTTGTGTAAGTGTTTCAACAAGCACTTATTTAAAAAGAAAAGAAAAAAATGAGATAACCTTATAAAGGACTGTGAAATTTTTAAATAACTGCGCACAAAATAAAATAAACTTATGCAGCATTGTGCCTTACATATTTCATAAGTTTCATTTTAACTTTTCCATGAATATCAATAAATTTTTAAGGACTTATTGGTTTGTTGGGAAAACTGATACTTATTTTAATTGTGAAATTCCTATAAGCTATATACTAAATCAAAATCGTTCTACAAGTGATTCAAGATGCACACAAGTTTTTTTTACATGATGCCAGCTAATGCTTATCTCAGGCTGTTAATTACCTACAAGCTAGAAGTTAATTCAAAGCGGCACAACAAATGATTAAAGAAGCAAAGGGCACACACATACAGACACTTTTTCACATAGTATCATTAAGTTGAGACTAGACACACAATCGTGTCAGTATCCATGTACAATTTATTTCTTTATCAAGAGACTTGTAATTTCTCCACTAATAATTAGTTGTAGCCAAAGAGACATTGGGAAACAGAAATAGAGAAGGAAACGAAAAAAACAAACCAATTATATCTGTATTTCTCTAAGGGGTAGCCTTGACCAATCTATGTAGTCAACTTTTGCCGAAGGTGAATTTTGAAGCAAGAAGTCCACTATTCCATCAGGTATGAGTGAAGATGGTATCAATCCATCTCTAAATGCTTTTCGTAACTTAGCAGCTTCTTTCTTTGACTTGACTTTCTGTAGCATGGCATCCCTCATTACCTTGAGAAATACAGGCGAAAATGGTTCCATTTTCACTCTCAATGACTTCAAGTTACCCAATGCAGGGAGGTCAGTCTTCAACAGATCATGAGTTAAGTAGAGAACCTAAGCAATGATTAATTTTTAACAAAATTAGAAATGAATAAAAAGGCGTCTTAAGAAGAAAGTAAAAATAGCCTCAAAACATGGTAAGTTAAAGTACCTGAAGAGTAGTTGAAGAGACCGTCAATGATTTTATATTAGGAAGCTCTTGCAGCCAACTTAATAGAAGCAGAGGAGGATCTACTTTGTTTACCGCAATATCTACATGTTTAAGAGAAGAAACATCGCTCCCGGAGAGTTTCTGAGGACTACCGACAAAAGCAAACGTACAAAGACTTGGAGTACATAGGTCAATTGAGTCTAATCTTCGAAAATGAGTATACATAGCTAAGTTCATAAGCGTAGCACTTGATATGCAAAGGGTTCCTGCACCACTCAAGGTACAATTGGTAATGATCAAACTATTCAACTTGTTAAATGTCGAAAATGGCTCAGCACGATCATTATCACCAACGCAAAATCCAAAACTCTCTAGTTGCAAGCTAGTTAGTGCCGGCAAATTGAAAGATTTTGGAAACAATGTTTCATGACCTCCATTAGGGTAAGTAGCAAGCTTAAGATGTGTTAAAGTATGACATGAAAACATCGTCGGTGGAATATGTGCAAGAACAGTATAGAACCAAAGACCTAACCGCTGGACATTGTGTGAAATAGTATAATTCACAATCCTTTTGAGTAAGTGAGGCTCCAAGCGACCCCATTCACGCTTAAATTCAAGAGCCTGCAGTGTGATAGAGGAACTGCGAAGAGATAAAACCCTAGACACGAATTTGGTGAAATTCTTATAAAGTCGAAAATCTATAGAATCGAATCTAAGAGTGGGAAGAAGCTTCCAGAGATTCTTCCATCTGGTAGACAGAACGTAAGTTTGAACGGCGTGTTTGGCGTTCAAAAAGGAGAGAGTGTGAAGGATAATGCATTCCGGTAAGTCGCTGAGCGTGTCTTTAGTTTCAATCTCGCTGGGTTTTGCTTTCTTTGTTATCTGAGTATCGGAATTTGACATTGTGATAAAGGACCTAAGCATGAAACAGAAACAAAATGGGATTATCACAATATCTATATAGATAAACATCAAAGTCCGACCACTAATCAGAGCCCTAAAGACTAAGACACCAAGAGCGGTAAACGAGGTAGCCCCAAGTTATCCTCCAAACATGCTCGCCAAGCAAAACAACTAGTCATGCATGTCGTCTACCCATCCATAATAATAAGGTAGGCGGTCAACCAAACGACCACTAAGGGTTAGTTCACAATCCATAATTAAACATAATCAAATGAAGGTAAACAACATAATTAATTTCAAATGATTAAACAACTCAACAACAATAATAATCATCAAGCGAACATGTAAAAGCACGATGTAAAAGCACACTTGTAAAGAGAATAATGCACTTTGTAATTCATTTTTATAAAACGCTTTTAGCACGATGCTATAAAAACTTGAGTAGTAAATATGTCAAACCTTACGAAACTGATTGAGTTTGAGACATTTTGGGAAGGATTATCCGTCTTGGGCTAAAGATGGCAAAATTCATTTAAATTCATAAGTCGTGATATTCCTTCGACAACATATTCATGAAGGTCTTAGAAATGAATACATTAGGGTAAAGGATTCACATGTTATCTGTAATGGTTTGAAAAAACTATTATTCTCTCAAAAGTTCGTTATGATTGGATGCATTTATGTTTACATGTTGTTTGTAACGGTTTTAAAACTATAATTGTTTATAACTGTGTGGTATATAGAATTACTTCGCAATTAGATTGTGTGGAGAAAAAGCAATTGATGAAGATATATTAGAAAAAATATTCTCCGTTTTTCATGCATCTGATGTGTTCCTACAACAACAATATCGAGAAAACGTATCTAAGAAATATTCTGACTTGATTTTTTGCCTCCTTTAGGTCGAGCAAAATAATGAACTTCTACTCACAAATACTCAATTCCCATAAGCGAATGGACCAACACTAGATCATTATGGAAAAACTTGTGGTCGTGGTCTTGATCATAGTTACGGTGAAAATTACAAAAACACATTTTTTTCACAGGAGGAAATTGATTTATCCCTTGATTGTTACAAAATCAAAGCAGAACCTCAGAATCAATATTGGGTCTTGAATCATGTAAAGCACACAAGTAAGAACTAGTGGCGGAGCCAGGAATTTTATAGAGCATGGGCAAAAAATTTATCGCAAATTCACATGTGACATAATATATAATAATAGTCATAAATCAAAATAAAAGAGGGTCGTCATTTTTTCTACAAAAGTACAGTTTGAAATAAGAGAGATGAAATATAACAATGGACATAGAAAGCATAAGGATTTTCATCTAAGATCTTTCTTTGCAAATCATTAAATTCACCTCTCATATTCGATGCCCCATCATATCCTTGCCCTCGTATCCTTGAAATAGATAACTTGTAACGATCAAGAATATCATAAAGAGCATTCTTTAGTGCCTCGGAAGTAGTATCTTTGACATGATGTAGAGCAAGAAATCGTTCCACAACTTCCCCTTTGTCGTTCAAGAACCTAGAAAACAAATTCAACAAGGTTATACTAAGGTATGGAGATAGATAGTGGCAACATTAGGCGGTGTCTCTTCTACTTTTGCTTCCGGTTGCACAACATTCACATTCTCAATACTCGTTCTATCTACCAAAAACCTCCTCATCTCTGAGAATAGAGATAGGGGTATAAAATGTTAAATCAAAATATAGTACTGTTAAAGAGCCATGCAGTACTAAGAATTTCAAAATACATATGTATTCAATAGGAGACTACAACTCTACAAATAAACAAAAATGTTAAATCAAAATATATGACTGTTGAAAAGCAGACATTAAAAAAAAGTATAAGCAGAGAGATGCCAACATTTTTTAACACCAATTTTTACAAAATTGAAAATTTTCAATTAATCAATTCATTAACACCAATTCATCAACCATTAATCAATTTTTCAATTACAAAATCACAAATAATCAATTTTTCTAAAATCCTAAAACAACTAAACAAGGAAGAAAGGAAGCAAGGAGAAGAGATTACCTTTAGAGTGAATGAGAAGATATTAGCAACCAGTCACTAGAGCTATTGAAGAAGAAAAGAGACAAATGAGAGTTCAGAGAGGCAGAGAGCTAAGAGCGAGAGCTGAGAACGGGAGAGACTAGACAAAAATTTGTGTTTTCTTTTCCTGGAATGTAAGTGCGCGTTTCTTTTCCTGAGATGTTTGCCCAATAATTTTTTTCGTAAGTGTATTAATGGGCTTTGGGTTGGGCCTAATGTGCAAAAATTATCGATCGAGCCCGAGCGACCGTCCGGGGTCGTCGGGCGGACCACCCCTGGTAAGAACTCCTAACAAGTAAAATATTTATATTGAAGTGTCTGTAAAGACTAACTGGTGCACTATGATGGATAGCTATCCATTGATTCATCATTTTTACGAAAAGAAATTTATATTCCTATCTTATTTTCTATCAATAAATAAGATAATTAGAAGCAAACAACATATTACTAAATTTTAGCCGTTTTCTTTTAGAATTTGTTTATTTCAAAAAAAATATCATAAGAAGTAGCAATATTTTGTAGCTTGAAAATTTGTCTATATGGTTATGATTTAAGTTTTCACTTTAATTAAATATTCGTATGATTTTATCAGCTTACTCTCAATGGGGGGAATTTCAAATGCTTCTCCTGGATTTTGTCCACCCCAAAGTGATTCTACCGGTATCAATGCAAAGAAACCATGAAGAGTTTGTTCAATTTATCTAACACTACCTTCTAATAGAATTTTGTTCAAACATTCAGAAACTTGTGGAGCAGCTCCTAAGAAGAATTGAGGCCAACTTAAAAAGGGAGCCCTACTATTGGCATGCTTATTATGTGAGTAATGACTTCCCATTCTATAACTTGTCTTAAGGTGATAGTAAATTGTAAAAGAGGTGCATTCCTTTCACGGAAGTTCTAGTGGTGTTATATGATAGGGGTCGTAGTGACGTAGAATGTTAAGGAATCATTATAGTTCCGCGATAAGCTATTTCATGCAAAATGTTGTCATACAGAGGCACTATAGCATTGTTGCATAGAGGAATTCAAATAAACTGCTACTGCCATCAATCTGTGATTGATAACATTGGTCAATTAGAAACCAAAAATTCTAGACATCTTCTCCCACCAGGAAATTTTGGTCCTATGACCAAGACTCTAAACTCTTACTAATAAAATGAAACTGCATTTTAGAAAATTCAGAAAATGACAAAATGCACACACAATAGAGCATAACTTCACAAATGTAATTTGTAGTTAAGAAAATTGTTTATAATTCTGAAAATTCATGATCAGACCAATCACCCATCTCCCAAGGATTGTCATTCTTCTATACCTGCACGCTAGAAAGACACTTTCTTTTCAAGCAAACAATACATTCTAAATTCTATTACAATAGATCAGTTATACAGTAGCTAAATTTAAGAAATACACTCGTGCAACACTCCATCGTCATAACCATGATATTGTGAAAATATTCCTCTTTCATAAAAGTTAAAATTCTTATAATAACCATAACAGGTGAGCAGTTATCTTTCATGAACACAAGATAAACTTGAACTTTATAAGTATCTTAAAATGACAGAAAACTGACAATCTCGTTAATATCTCACCATTATCCGAAGAAAATGAATGCATCCATGTTTGATTGGAAGCCTCTTGATGAAAGTTGTCCATGCATAGCAATAAGGTTATCAGAGCAGTACCACTGACAATAAAAAACAGTAACTACTCTTTCCATTCTGTTCACATATTAATTAATATTGGTGGAAATAAGAATAAGAATAAGTAAAAATTTGTAACCATAGATTTTTAGATTATTACATTAACAGACGCTCACAAAAGAGCGGACGCAGGTTGAAGTAACAAAGTTGACCTATTATTGTTGAACCCCAGATTACATGTGAGAAGCTATAAAAATCACAACTGATGTTCCAATTTTATATTTTAATGTCGGCCTTCATTTTCAGGGTTCCTATGACAAGGCTTCGGAAATGGGTTGCTCAAGGGTTGAAGGATTCCCAAAATACATTTGCTATGCTGACAACCTTCAATGAAGTTTATATGTAAGTTCCGTTGATTGTCAAATTGTAGCAGAAGCTTTGAATATTCCCTCAAGATTTAGGGATTTTCATGTGTGTATACATATTTCCTATTATACATTGTTTGTGATGTTTACTTTGAATTAGAATATCGGAAATTGTGGGCATATTTCATGTGGTACATAGTAGTCTAAATTTAACAGTTCTTAACCCATGGTGTGCCTGCTAAACCAATGGTGCTTCACTATTGTCTGAAATTTGTCTATTTTCTTGGTATATTAAGTACATGCCTTGAAATATTCCTGAAAATCCACCAGCCTAAACCAATACACTTGAAGACAGATGGATTTGCAGGAGTATTTCCAGTTATGTCCTTAATAACCTTAATTATCATAGTTGTTTTATTGACGAATTGATCCATCCTTTCAATAGATTCCCTATCAAAACCACAAATCAATGCTAGCACTTAACATTCATTTATATATTTATTGTAACGTAAAAATCTGTCGAATCTCTAATGTTGACATCAATTTAAAGTTCACATGAAATGGGATTATATGCCCGACTCATGGAAAACAAAAATTTAGATATGAATCATGACCATCAATAAAATTCTAATTGTTTTTAGAGTCTATATATTTACAATCACTTGCAATTAAATAACGATGAAAAAAGTTAATTGAAAATTAAAAAAGATTAAGAAGACATTTTGGAGAAACAATTGTCGTTCCTCAGTGGCTCAAATTGAAATTAACATAAGTAAATCACAAGAATGAAATTAACATAAATGTGAATTAAGAATCATATCATAAATTGTCATAACAATGTTTATTAGAAAGAGAATGTTTTGGTTATATTACTTTTCTTAAGCATTGGTGCCCCCTCTTTAGTCACACTTAGGATTTTTGCTATTTGATATTGTCATAATGGGTACCTAAATATATATGGTAGCATAGGGAAAAGAGTTTAAGCAAATTAACAAGAAAATAACTAGAAGATCAAGCAAATATAAACCTGCCATCATTTAATATGGAAACAACCAAGACTATTAACAATGCAAAATCAAACTTGCAGATCAACGCAATAAATAAGAAACCAAACTACCAAAATTAAAAACAAATCAAAATAAGTATATATTTTTGTCAGTATCATCACCAACTAGGAGAAATCTTAAGCAATATTACCTTTAAATATGTTGAAGGACAAGTTTGGTATGAGGTCTTTGAGACACAGTACCCGATAAGGGCAAACCAATGACCAGTTCTTTAGACAAATAGGAGGTTGGTGGAAAGATAAAGTAATATTTGACAAAAACAGTGCACCAACATTGCAAAATATGAAGAATAAAGAGGAATTTCAACAATGAATGACATGTTGAATGGTGAACTAGTAACACCTTACTGATTGAATGAACTACCTGACTCAACATTAGGTTCAATTTTATCATCATGAATGCAACATTGCGATCCACCACAAAGGAGATATCCTTAGAAAGAGCCTCCGCCATGGTAGCCATCAGGAAAAGAATCATGGTGGAATGAAATGGAATTTAGCTAAGATCTCATCCCACCACCTTACAGAAAGCCAGACGATTTGATAACAGCTGCCAAAACATAATCTTTTTAAACATTTCTTCAAATCATGTGAATTTCTATAAGCTGGTGCGCCAAGATCTTGACTAAATTTCATTTCATCCCACCATGTTTTTTTCCTGATGGCCACCATGGTGGAGGAATGCCTCTTTTGATAGGATATCTCTTTTATGGAGGATCACAATGTTGCATGTAAAAAATTTCACCTAATGTTGTCTCATGTAATTAATTCAATGATTAAGGTGTTATTGGTTTCACCATTAAGCATGCCATTCATTGTTAAAATTATTTTCTATTCTTCATATTTTATAATTGCAACTGGACTATTTTTGTCAAATTTCACTTTGTTTTTCCACCAACCTTGTAGATTGTTTGAAGAACGAGTCATTGGTTTTCCCTGGTCAAATAATGTGTCTCAAAAACCTCACATTAAACTTGTTCAACAACATAATTAAAACTAACAATGCTTATGATTTCTCCTAGTTGGTGATGATATTTGAAAAAATATAAATTGATTTACTAAAAAAAATTGTATCATTCATTGCGCATAAAAGTACCAGTATCATCGGTACCACACAACTTCCTAGCGCAACAGGAGTAGCAAATGTATTCTCCAGTTTTCATAAATCTTCATCTCTTACGGTAGCTTAAACAACTTCATTCCATTCACATATTTCACATAAGTCAATATAACAATGGTAAACATATAAATGACTCAAGCCTATATAAGTTTCATAATGAGGAAATGAATGGACATATAACTTTATTTGTTGGAGATGTGGAATGCCCCCTCGATAAGCACATGAATAACACTAACACTACACGTTGAGACCTGTAAAGTAAGTCAAACTTGCAATTAAATAACAATGAAAAAAGTTAATGGAAAATAGGAATTTTAAAAACATTTATTGAAATCTAGGGACTATTCTCAAAATCGCGCAAAATGTAGGGACCAATAACATATTTAACCCTTATTATAAGTAACAAAATTTTATTTTAATGTGCGGATAGGAAAATACAAACTTTGTTTAAAAAAAAAAACTTGAGTTTTTCAAATAGACAACATTAATTAATTTTTATTAAAAAAAGAGTAAATAAGAATAATTGAGAAATGATACAATTGACAAATTATACCCTTAAACTATCAAAACAAACAGTAAAATATGAACACTATATTTATAATCAAACAACACTTGAAAAAAAAATAGGGAGTACCGATTTGCTACCTGATGAATTTAATTCCAATTCTATATGTATTTTTCTATACTATTTGTGTTTTGAGCAAGAACTTTTTTGTTTGTCACAAGTTCCAGGTTGGAAAAGATCAAAATTATTGAGGTTTAGCAAATAAAGAGGAAATTGCTTTATCCATGATTGGCACAAAATCAAAGCCGAACCTCAGGGAAGCAATCTTGGCTCTTGAAGCATGCAAAGCACACGGATACATTAACACAGAGGTTTAATCTTTTTTTTTGGTGGTGTCCGAGGTTTGAACCCCAAACATTGCATATATTATGGATTGTTCTTACCAACTGAGCTAAGCTCACGGGGACACACGATGTTTAATCTAACCATATAGACAAATTAGCAAAAATAACACAAGGTTTAAGGAACAAATTAAAGATCTTGAATTTGTATACTAATAATCTGCTGCTCTGCTTTTGACACAATATTGATTAATAGATACTCTTGTATACAGAATTTGTGGCCAACTGACATGGATGTCATGTCAGTATAGAATGAATTCTTACTCAGACAGTTAAGAATGTTGTTATCATGTGTGAAATACCAATTACGATTATGAGGAATAACATGATTTCATATCCCTTATCAAAAGTACTGAAATCAATTTATTCTTCTCGTATTACAAACAATAATCTATATTTTTTCACACCGCGAGCTCATAATACAAACAATAATCTATAGAATGCGTCAGGCACCGTCATCTGTAGAATACATGCACCATTGTACCTTAAATATTATAAGTTCAAGCGGGGGCTAGCAACTTGAACTCAGAATGAGCACAGTACCGTAGTGCAAGCACTTGGAGTCGCATAAGTAACATTATATGTAAATCGTATGAACAGCAATAAAGAATAGAATATCGTAAGTTCGTTTGTGTAATTGTTTCAACAGGAAATTATGGAGGATTTTTTTTAGATGATCATATAGATGACTGAAATTTTTAAATAACTACGCACGAAATAAAATAAATTTATGCACCATTGTACCTTAAATATTTCATAACTTCCCTCTTTAAACTTCTCCACGAAGTTGAGACTAGAAACAATCATGTCAATGCATGTAAAATTTATTTCTTATCCAAGAGACTTGTAATTTATCCACTAATAATTAGTTATAACCAAAGAGACATCCGGAAAAAAAAAAGAAGAAGGAAACAATAAAACAAACCAATTATAAATGCTTTTTTCTAAGAGGTTGCCTTAAACAGACTATGTAGTCAACTTTTGCCGAGGGTGAATTTTGACGCAAGAAGTCCAGTATTCCTTCAGGTATGGGTGAAGATGGTTCTGATCCTCGTTCAAATTCTCTTTGCAAATTAGCAGCCTCCGTCTTTGAATGGACTGTTTGTAACATTACATGGCTCAGTGTCATGCGAAATTCATACAATAGTGGTTCCATTTTCACTTTCAATGACTTCAAGTTACCCAATGAAGGTGGGTTTTTCTTCAACAGGTCAGGAATTAAGTAGAGAACCTAAGCAATGTGGGTTGCAATTCAATTAATATTTTTATAAATTATAGAAATAAATAAAAAGGATTCTTAAGAAGAAAGTGAAAAATAGCCTCAAAACATGGCACCTGAAGAGTAGTTGTAGAGACCCGTCAATGATTTATATTAGGAAACTCTAATAGCTAATTGAATAGAATCAAAGGAGGCTCTTCTTGATATGGAATTACCTCTGCATAAATTTCCACATGTTCAAGAGAAGAAACATTGCTCCCTAAGAGTTTTTGAGAAGGAGTACCGTTAAAAGCAAACGTACAAAGACTTGGAGTACATAGCTCAATTGTGTAAAACCTGTAACGCTCATTATACATAGTAAAATTAACAAGTGTCACATTTGATATGCAAAGGGTTCCTTCACCACTCAGGTAACAATTGGAAATGAGCAAACTATTCAACTTATTAAAAGTAGAAAATGGCTCGGCACGATTATTATCACCAACGCAAAATACAAAATGTTGTAGTTGCAAGCTAATTAATTCCGGCAAATTGAAAGGTTTTGGAAACATAGTTTCAGGAGCTATTCTAGGGTAAGTACAAAGCTTAAGATGTGTTAAAGACCAACATGAAAACATGTTAGGTGGAATTGTGCAATTTTAGTATAGGAACAAAGTCCCAACTGCTGGACATTGTGTGAAATAGCATAATTCACAATGTTTTTGAGTAAGCGAGGATCTATTTGACCGCCATCACGCTTATATTCAAGAGCCTGAAGTGTGACAGAGGAATTACGAAGAGATAAAACCTTAAAGATGAAGTTCATAAATTTCTTGTAAAATTGAAAATCTGTGAAATTGAATATAAGAACAGGAAGAAGTTTCCATAGATTCCTCCATCTGGTTGAAAGTACGCAAGTTTGAACGGCGTATTTGGCATTCAAAAAGGAGAGCAAGTGAAGGATAACACTTTCGGGTAAGTCGCTGAGTCTGTCTTTAGTTTCAATCTCGCTGAGTTTAAGTTTCTTCGTAGTTGTCATTCTGATAAGAACCTAATCAGGAAGGAAAAAAAAAGAATTATTTTCTGCAATAGAAGTGATTGAGCAATTCTAAAGCGAGTTTTCAAACAGAGTACAGCAATAGGGTTAAGGTGGAAAGTGGATTAGTGGGTTGATTAAGGAAGTATGGAAAGTAAAATTCAAGTGAGATATAAATAAGAGATACCTTGCGAGTTGGAATGAATATGGAACGGTGGAAGGAGGTAAGGAATGGAGACGATGCATTGCAACAGTTAATTTTAGGGTTTATGCTTTAGGTTTTGAGAGCAGACAAAACTTGTTGTGCAATATGTAACAGGAAAAGATAGGGTTAATTACATAAATAGTCTCTCTAAATATATGGAACTTCCTTTTTAATCCCTACAAATCGCCCATCAACTCCTTACAATCGAATCGATCCTATCGTCTTTGGAAAATTAAGCAATGGTGGAGGATATAATAAGCACTTTACCAGATGATATTCTCGCCACATTCTCTGTTTTCTCCAAACCAAACAGGCAGTTGCCACAAGCATTCTTTCCAATCGATGGAAACATCTCTGGCATTCCGTTCCCACTTTATACTTCAACACTCAAGTAACAGACCAAAACTCCAACTATGACTTTAACAACTTCGTATACTCCTATCCTCTATGTTACCAAGCGTCCAAAATTTAACATACACCTATGGCATATATTGGGACAGTAACAGCATAATTCAATGACATAAAGTGTTGCTCCTTTACCTATAGATCTTCACAACCTGCTAAAGTAGGCATGTGAATAGTTAAGATATGTATAATACATGTTGCTGCCCCGTTATTCAGCTCGTCTAATTACCAAGACTTTTACATGACAACATCCATAACTTGAAGCATCTTCACCGGCCACATTAGTGTTCCCTCCGGTCACTTCAGAGTTAATTCAGAACAAAAACAGAAACAACTTCAAAAAACTCTAATAAAATCACAAAATTGTGTCACTCCTTAAAATTTCCCCATCTGTCATCAATCACCATTCCTACGTTCCAATGATCCAAATTCATACCGTCCCAATCCCTTTATACCTGACAATATATGCAACATTTAAACACAAATAAGACAGCACCATGTCAATTAGAACATTCAGAATTTGTTTGCATTCACTTTTTCCATCAATCAGTTCTCCCACTCCTATTTTTTTTTTATTACTATATCTGCACCAATACAACAACCACTCCACTCCCAACTCCTTAATTACGCGTTATTGTCAAAGTTTCAATCTTAATGCCGTGCTTGTTGTAAATCAATTTGGTGCTGTAGCAAAACACTTTTCTAGCAGACACTGTGTAATGAAAAGTTGGTTGGTAGTTTGTTGTTTGAAATCAATATGTTCACCACACCCAAAAAAAAAAATCATCCTTACCGTTCATTAGGTAATTTTATGCTAAAATATGCATAGCATTTTATGTAATAGGGAGTTCATGACATATTTCACATAGTTATTGCCCATTGAAGTTCCTTCAATTCGTACAAACTAAAAATCAAATCCTATTTGACAGAAGAAGTGTGAGATGAGAGATGTGAGTTTTGGTGATACGGGTGAACAACATTTCAAACTGAAAATTGATAGATACTCATACTGAAGATTGATTATTTTTTTGGGAGAGGAATACTGAAGATTGATACAATGCTTTCATTAAAGCTGATTATTCAAAACTGCACATTGCTATTTAATAGGTACAATTTGTCCAACAATATAATTTAGTCACCGGTGAATGAATTTTAGAATTCAACTCTATACTATATTGACTGTTGAGTATTTTTCTTTCATAAGTGAGTTTTACAATTCACCCTTTTATATCACATATCTTATTCCTCATCTTTAAAACAGTGGATTAAAAATCATGTAAACACAACTCAATAGCTCCAAGAACAATAACATGCAAGGGTCGGGATTCAAACATCTGAATTTCGGATCCACTTCTCCACATTTAAAATTATGAGTCCAAACACTAAACTATATATTTAAAAAAAACAGTAGATTAGCACACAAAAAACAATTGATTAGCTAGCTACATTCAAAATGCAAACCAGGTGAATTAATAATTTCTGAAACTTTATCATGTGAAATGATGTGTTTATAACTAGATATTTCTACCTCTAAAAAGCCTAAATATTTCTACTTTTCTATATAATTTGATTAATCAAGTGATCGTTGGCAAAATATATATGAAGGACACATCTCTTTTTGTGTCATTTTGGTTAATCACGTTATCATGAGTAGCCAATATGCTTATTGACTTTTGGATGAATGAATGCTTCCTATCCTCTAATAAGTAAAAGTTATTATATTTTGAGGACACATGACGTGCATAATGGAGAAAGAAAGAAGCAATACACTCTTCCAATTTTGAAACGGAAGAAAAAACCAAAATAAAGAAACGTCAATATCAAAAGTGTCTTGCTTTGTAACGTAAAAGGGTAAATGGTTTTTGTTTTGGTAAAAGTAAAATGGTTTTTTAATTATATCACTTGATTGGTAAATAAAATAAAATGATAATAACAATTTACCGTTTTTTTAAAATGATAATAACAATCTAGAACTAAATCTACCGTACACTTCCCTTTCTCCTCCAATATCCAAACCTTCATTTTACAAGATGTAGATCCGGCAACAAGGTGGTGCTCGCGCTGCTTCACGACGGCCCCACCGTTACCCCACGTCTCCGGTGCGGAGGTTGCTCATAGTTTTCTTCCGACAGCTTGGACGTGGTGGGTTACATGCGTGGTTTGTGGTGGTTTTTTCTTCCCCTCTAGGTAATTTCTCGTTCGTTTTTGGTGGCCCGTTTTGGCTTCATGGTGGTTGGTACAGATCCAGGCCTTAGTTGTTCTCCGAGTGAGATTTGAGGGAGAAGAAAGTGTGAACTCTCTTAGATTCACCTTCTTCATTCCATTTTCCTTCATCTATCAAGGGATACAGTTTTTCTTTGGAGAGCCTCTCCTTATCATTGTTGTTGTTTTATTGGCATTAGATTATCCTTCTTGTTGGAGCTGCCGTCGTTGCGTTCTGAGAGTCGCCGTGTAGCTTTGTGCTGGTTGCTTTTGCCGCTGCCGGATTGTTTGGTTTCAGAGAGGTGGTGACTTAATCACGTTTTTGGTGGTGTTAGGTGGTGTGAGGAGGCCAAGGTTTTGGTGGTTACCGTGGTGGTGTGGTGTTGGAGAGGCGGTGGTGGTGGTTTCCATGGTGGTGATGCGGTGATGTGAGGAGGTCACAGTTTTGTGTGGGGTGTGACGAGCTTGGTGGGGTGGCGGTTTTGGTTGTGTGGTGGTGGTGATGCAGTGTGAGGAGGACACGAGTTTCGGGATCCGGGAAGAGCTGTTCAGATTCGTCGTTTCGCTCTACCATTGGTTCTATTTTACTCCGGCGACGGACGCCTTCTCCTTGTCACCGACGGTCGCCTCTTTACGATCTGGGTTGTGTTTCTGCTTCAAACCGGCATCACTGCTCGTGTTTTGGTATTGGATTTCATCTTCCTCTAGATCTAGTTTTGTGTCGTTGCCTGTTTCTTGGTGAGGCTGTCTGGCGGCGTAGTGATGCAGTGGTGGTGGTGGTGATGCGCGGTGGTGATGCAGTGGTGGTGGTGTTGATGTGTGGTGGTGGTGGGGGTGATGATGTGTGATGGTGGTTGGTGTTGCTTAGGGGAGGAGGTGAGTGGTTGTTGTGGGTGATTTCTATTGGAGGTCATCTCTGTTATTCGGGTCCATATTCGCCGCCGCTAGCTCTTGTTTGAATTTTGGGTTGTTAAGGTGTTTAACGTGTTATGAGGGTGTGTGTTCTTCGAAATGAGCTTTTTTTCCTTTTTGATTGATGTTTGCTCAACCGCAAATCATGTCGTCTTTCTTACTTTTGTGTCTTGGATTCTAATGGGCCGGTTCTTTTGCTTCGAGATTGAGAGTTGGAGTCTAGCGACATTATTTGTTTGATTGGCTACGGTGTTTCTATGGTGGACCGGGGGAAAGAGGTGCCCTTCTGATTTGATTCTGAAGTCTGGTGGGCTGATCGATTTTGATTCAAGATCGGGAGTCAGTTCTTTGGTTCAAGTTTGGTTTTGGGCTTTATTGGTTTTCTTTCGGTGGACAAGCAGTTGTGCGGTGGTGGAAGTTGAATGATTTTTGGAAGAGGAGTTTTTCGGTTGTGACTCGGTGTTGGTGACGAGGAATAGTTTCTCTTTTACAACGGTGTTCCTTTGAGGTGAGTAATGGCGATGAGTGTTATGGATGTTGTTTTTTCAGTGGTCGGTAAGTATAGGAGTCAGTTTTAGGGGGTGATGTTTATTTTGGTGGGTGCTGATCGCAGGGGTGTCTTTGTTGGATTTTGTTTTCGCATGTTTCGCCTATATACGACACCTTTAGTTTGTACCTTCTGTGACACTGGTCTCTGTCCGTTTTGTGCAGAGACCTGGTTTTTAATAAAATTTTGCTGATTCAAACAAAGTAGAAGGGTGAAATTGGAAGAACATTTGAACATTAATGTAAAAGTGTCTTACAATGAAGAATGTATTGTAGTAAATAAAAGGCTAAAGTGCACTCCCCCCCACAAGTTTCAAAAAGTTGCGATTTTGGCCCCCTTTGAACAAAAATGACAATTTTGGCCCCTAAGATTTAGCCCCTTTGCAACTTTGATCATTTTGGCCAATTTTGACAAAGTCAACGCTTATTTGGCATGTCACGTGTGTAATTAACCATTTAAAAAAATGTCAGGTGTTAAATTGTTGAATTAAAAAAATGAAAAAAAAAATAAAATGGAAAGGAAGGGAGAGCCACATGAGGTTCCACAAAAACCAACCCAGCAACATCATTAATTTCCGTCATCTTCTTAACAACTTCATTCAACCTTCATCAATCTTTATCATTTTCATAAAATAAAACAATCATTTTTTTTTCTTTCAAAAATAAATTATTACACAATTTTCATGTTTTTTTTTAAATTGAATTGTTGGTTCCCATTCATTTTATACTGCAATTTCTTGAAAAGTAATTTCTACCAACAACACTTCCAATTCATCAGTACAGAAACAAACTTAAAAGACATGAGATACCAAGACATCTCTTACTAAAGAACTATTTGATGTATTGAGAAACTCATTTGAAACCATCACTATAACCCATACAACACTACACATGAATACTTCCATGGATCAGACATTAGAGAGGAGAGCATCCAACTCCTTTTTTGACTCAGCAAATCTTTCCTGATCATAAACATCAACCAAATATACCACTGCATGCCTAGGCATAGTAATCTTTCCAAACTCTACAAGCAATTTTATGACCTAAGAATAAGATCCTTAGCCTATTTCTGTCATAATCCAAGCGATGCCAGAACCCCATAAAATCAATCCACCAAAACATCGTTTTTACAATCCAATTCAGTTCAATGTTATGAATCGAAGTGCTCCTCATTTTCTGGCGCGGTGGTGATACTTTCTAGTGCGGTGGTCGTCGGGGCAAGGTCATCCAATCATGAATTTTTTGTGGTTTTTGTAGGGGATATGAAGGAGAGTACTTATATGGTGGTGGTTTGCTGAAAAACCTTTTGTGGTGATCAAGATCTAACAGTGAAGGTGGCGGTTTTGAAACATAAAAAATGTCTTTGATCTAAAAATAAATTTTAGGAGGACATAGAGAATGAAGAGAAGATGAATAATATGTGTTTGGTTTATTAAAGGGTGGCCGAAATCACAATGGTAGGTGGCCGGAAAGGATGTTGAATAAGGAGAATTTTGTTTGGTTCATATGAAAACCAGTATAATGAGGATCATGAATTATGTCACGTGCCTATCCTTCTTCATTTCCTTTTTTTCTTCTTCATTTTTTTAATTCAACAATTTAACACCTGACATTTTTAATTTTTTTTAAATGGTTAATTACACACGTGGCATGCCAAATAAACGTTGACTTGGTCAAAATTGGCTAAAATGATCAAAGTTGCAAAGTGGCTAAATCTTAGAGGGCTGAAATTGCCATTTTTGTTTATAGGGGGTCAAAATCACAACTTTTTGAAACTTAAGGGGGAAAAATGCACTTTAACCTAAATAAAAACCATTTATACAAACAGAGGAATGAATGTAGGAGCTTCCACCTCTGTATTTATTATGCAATTTTTCTTATCAACAAGCTCACATCGAACTTTTTTCCAAGGGATGAACAAATTGTTAATTATTACAGATGGCTAAAATCAATATTTTTTTTAGATTTAATAGTAGTTTTGGCTCACCAAGTATCAGGAAGTTGCGATTTTGGCATCCTAACAAAATAAAATACAATCCAGCCCCTTAAGTATTCTTTCTTTTGCAGTTTTGGTCTCTTTGGTCAATTTTGACCAAGTCAATGCTGACGTGGACGCCACGTGTGTAATTTTTTTTTTAATATATTTTTTTTAATTAAAAAATTAAAAATAATTATTTTATTTTATTTTTTTAATAATTAAAAATAAATAAATAAAATTACACACGCGACATCCACGTCAGCATTGACTTGGTCAAAATTGGTCTGAGGGCCAAAACTGCAAAAGGGGCGGTACTTAGGGGGCTGAATTGTATTTTATTTTGTAAGGAAGGCAAAATCGCAACTTCCTGATACTTAGGGGGCCAAAACTGCTTTTTTTTAATAGATGAATTGACAAAACCATCTTAACTCACACACAAAATGGAGGTATCGGGGTTCGAACCCCAATCATAACGTCTTACCTAACAATTTCAGTATTTTGCCAGTTGAGCTGAGGCTTACGAGAAAAATCAATAATTTTCTTTGTTTTGATAAATAAATAAAGGGAAATGTTAAATAGTGCCCTTAAGGCATTAGTAAGAGAACATCAATAGAAATAATTTGTCGAAAACTGGTGAAAAGTGTTGAAAGTTTTCTTAACCATTGCCCTGAGGGCACGGGTTAACAAGACTCATAAATAAATAAATAAATGTGTGCCTAACTAACATCACTAGGCGGCTTAAAAGAGGCACAAGTAGTTTTAAATTTGTAGTGGAAGTATAGGAAATGATGTATGCCTAACATCAGTGAGACCGTGTCCGAAATATACAACCGAATATTTGGTATACCTCACATCTCCATTCACAACCGTCCGATCACAAATCTGGTTTAATCACACGATACATATTTAATTCAACGTTCCGCCGCTGATCCAAGTCCTTGTTTCTTCTTCCCTAGTCGCCATCGCAAAACTCTGACTCACTACTCTCACTCACCCACTCTGTAAGTCATTTCTTTTCTCTACTCTTTAGATTAATACATCATTGAAATTATCACACTACAATTTTCATTGTCTCGGTACTTTTTTTTTCTTTTTTTCTTGATTCAATGTTAGTTACACCTGAATGAAATTGAAATCGCGTTATTTTTCAGATCATAACAAATTTAAAAAGTATTTTTGGCATCTAATGATGATCACGACTTTGTGCATGTTCGATATCACTCTCACCGTGATTCTGACAAACTCATTGTGATACTAAAGATACACTTAATTCAATTACTTTGGCTCCTGATATTACTTTTTTTACATGATGATGATGATCTGTTTTTGTCAAATTTGTTAATAACTCCACTGCTACATCTAATTAATGGTCCGTTTGAATTGGCTTATTTTTAAACTTATGCAAATAAATAAGCTTTTATGTATTATTATTCATAAGCTTGTCAAGGTTGTTTGAGAAAAAAAAAACAGCTTATGAAAGCTTATTTATTTGCATAAGCTATTTTTCATAAGCTTAAAAATAAGCAAATCCAAACCAGCACTTAGTCATGTTTATCAAAAACTAATAAATATGTCGGATCCTTAAGATGACAATATATGTATAGAATTGTACAGGCAGATTCATTGTTCTTTCTCAATTAATTATTGAAAGAAAAGAAAAAGAAAATTTGAAATGTATTCTTTACAGATTCATGGTTCTTTATTAGCTATATTTCAATTCTATACAGATTCATGAGTGAATTAATAATGTTTTGATTGGATATTGTGCATCTCAATATAGTAACCAATGTTGCGCCACTCATGGATATTTTGCAGGTTAATTTTGTATATTAAAAAAGAAAGATGAAATCGATTCTTTTGACTACTGTTTTAACTGCAACATATAGTGTGGTCATTTAGACTTATAGCCTCTTCTATTATGTATTTATGTGTGAGATTTTTATGCTCTTGTAGGTATTGTTTGTGAAGTTAATATGGCTAACCATGACGGATCAAATGAATGGTCTTCGAGTTTACCTCACCCTAAGCTCAATGAAAGAATACTTTCTTCAATGTCACGGAGAACTGTTGCCGCTCACCCTTGGCATGATGTAGAGATAGGTACAACAGTAACCTTGTGGATGTTTTTTTGGGTTACTTCTTTTAGTTATAATGAATTTGAGCATGAAAACATATAGGCGGTCTTGACAAAAAACTTATTTGCAGCTTATAGTACACACGCTTATCATGATTAATGCTTACGTACGTATAAGCTACTTCTACTGCAAAAGATTAAATTAAGTTAAATTGTTTTTGTATGCTATAAGCTGTTTTCATAAGCTATCTTGGAAATTTATGAGATAAGCTGAAAACAGCTTATGAACGATGTCATAAGCTGTTTTCATAAGCTCTCCCAAATAGCCTCACAAAGATTATGTCGGTAGATAAGGTCAAATATGCCAATCCAAACACACCCATATTCTATTTTGTTTGTTTTCTTCTCAGAATGTAAAAGAAACAATTGTGTAGTTTAAGTCATCTTTCTCTAACACTGATTACAAGATAAAGATGTAGGAATATTTTGTTGAAAACTCAGATATTTTTTTCTAAATGCAGGGCCAGGAGCTCCATCAGTTTTCAACTGTGTAAGTTTTTTATTTTGTGTTTTATAACTTGAATTCAGAAAGTTAGAAAATTTCCTTGTAAAAAATGTCACTTGCAGCAACATTGAGGGCACGGTCATCCGAGTTGTGGAGCTTATGTTAATTTATTTCTGGCAATTTATCAAACAAAACATGGCCATCCCACTGGTGATCTGGAATTTAAGATCTTACATTTTGCCTAGATAGATTATTCCACTGAACTCTTGTTTCATATTCATATTTTCTTAGTGAAATAAATGTTTTTTGGTGGCAGGTGATTGAAATTGGCAAAGGAAGTAAGGTTAAGTATGAGCTGGACAAGACAAGTGGACTTATAAAGGTGCCATTTCCTATTCTTTCTACTTAAATTCACCTTCTTCCATTCCATAAGCTTAATTCAATAGCAAGATATACAGTACTTTCTTGCAAGGGGATATTATTGCCATTTACCATTTCTTCACTTTCTATTAGGACCTTTTCAACTCTGAAGTTTAAATGTTTAAAACTCCTACCTTTTCTACTCTGAAGCTTAAATGTTTAAAACTCCTACATGTTCCTTAGAAGAAAAAAAAATCCCTGATTATGAACGGTCAACTGCCTTTGCAAGCTCCAGGACTTAAAATTTCAGGATTCTTAGGAGCAAGCTTTTTGATATTAAATATTAGTATTGGCCTATTAGGAAATCACACGATCCACATTCGCTAGAGATAAGAGTCCTAAATTGAGTTTACAGAACTTACATAATCCTTATCTCACCGACCGGTTATGTGGAGTTGTGTTAGACCTAAAACGTCAGATGATATATCAAAACCTATCCTAGATCCATTGATGGATCACTGTATTATCTGTGCATTAAGTCCAATGGTTGAGGATGAAAAGTGGCATTTGATATTCAAGTAGAACCACACATATAAGTGATTACTCTGCGCAATGCATTTCAGATGATATGAGTGCTATAACTGTTTCCAAATTCATGTTGTTTGATATTGGACACTTTTAACTGTGGCATCCTTGAATATTGAATGATGGATTATGATTGCATGTTATTGCACTTTAGGATTTAATGCAAATCATTTGTTGCCTTGCTATACATAGATAATAATATGCAGTGGTTTCTAGTCGAGTTTTTTTATGGCTGTACCGAAGCATAACTAACGCATGGGATAAATATGTTAGGTTGATCGTATTCTTTACTCATCAGTTGTCTACCCACACAACTATGGTTTTATCCCACGAACCATTTGTGAAGACAGTGATCCTATGGATGTTCTGGTTCTGATGCAGGTAATAACACTTCTTATTATCTATGATATTCACCAGAAATGCCTTTTTTCACTTTTGGCCCAAATTTAACTGAATTTTAAAACATTATGTTATGTGCAGGAGCCTGTGCTACCCGGTACCTTCCTCCGTGCTCGTGCTATTGGACTAATGCCGATGATTGACCAGGTAGAAGTTGCCTCCTACTCGCCTTTGTATTTTATTCTGTTTGGGGAATGAAAAAGAACCCTGTGAGGTTGTTTTGGGGGGAAGAAGGCTACCCATTAGCCTTTTTAATTATTTAGCCTGTTAGCCAATTGCTTGATTCTCTTTTAGTGAACTGAAAATCATGGCTTAGTGGTTGTCCCATGACTGAAACGATAAAACATTGCTCTACCCTATATCTGATATAACATGGTGAAATTTATCATCATTAACTTCTCAAACCATAGTTCTATTTTAATTAGGGAGGTGTTATGAATGAATGAGCGTGCAATTTTTGGATTAACTAAAGGAAACTTGTTGTGCATGCGGTGACACCGTTAGAAGGATCAAATAAAAACAGTAGTGGACTGTAACTTTTACTCCCTCCTTTTATTTGTCAGTTGGTTTTTAACACTGTACAATTCAATAATTTTTTCTCCAATTAATAAAAATAGTCATTTAAGAAAAAAAACTATTTATAATGAATTGTGGTGCAGGGTGAGAGAGATGACAAGATCATAGCAGTTTGTGCTGACGACCCTGAATTCCGCCATTACACAGACATCAAAGAGCTTCCTCCACATCGGTTGGCTGAAATAAGAAGATTCTTTGAGGATTGTATCCTGTTATTTGCATTTAGTTTATTGATCCTTCTAACAAATGTACTTGGGGCACTGGTTAAATTTAAAGAAATACTACTAGATTTTTTTATTTTATTTTTTTATCAAAAACTCAATTAAATTTATTGATCATTTCAAAAAGTTATATGCTACAAAAATAATTGATTTTGAAATTTTAATCGTTGCCATTTGCCATGAGTGCACACATTTGAATTAGTACGCATATATATGCATGTCGTTACATAGTTGTTGACAATTTTACCCATGATTGATTAGTTTTTCAGGTTGAAAGAGTAACGTCTCCCCTATTTTTCGATGATAATTTCTTTTCTTTCGAATATGACTATTTTAAATACTTGAAAACTTTTTATTCTGCCAATGCTATCATTACCACATCCTCTAGTTTGATGCATGTGTCCTTAGCTAGCCACACTAGACAAGAAGAATGAGAACAAAAAAGTTGATGTTGACGATTTTCTACCAGCTGAGTCTGCCGTTGATGCCATCAAGTATTCCATGTGAGCTATTTCTCTTTGCCATGATCCCCACCTTTTCATACTACAAATCTAGTTTTGGATTCTCAGCCTTAATCTTCAACGATTTTACTTTTCCCTTGAGGATGAATTATTTTATCAATTTTCTTACATGAATATTTTCTTTTTCAGGGACCTCTATGCTTCTTACATAGTTGAGAGCTTAAGGAAGTGACTTCTTTAGAAACTGAATATCCAATTGCAATGATCTCTAAATTACTATACAAATGAGAATAAAACTAAACTTCATACACAATGTTATTTCTGTATTATTGTTTTATGGCACTTGTGCTGCCCTGTCTCTGGCACAATCGCAAGCATCGGGTACTGATCTCATTTCTAGTATTTTGATGCACTGATTTATAAAAGTCACAATTATGTTCTTGTTTGTAATGTCATCGTTATTAGATCAATAATATTCTCAAACTTTCTTTCACCCTCTATCCTTTCTCTTTTTCTTTGTGTGTGCGCATGCGCGCGTGTATACACTCAAAAGAGATGTCAAAACAATATTTATCAAGTAAACTTAGCTGCCTACTGGACAGTGAAGACTGTTGAAGATTTTGAAAAATTTCTAACCAGGTGGCCATAACACACATGCATCACACATATTGAGTGGAGTCTCTTGCATCTATTGAGCCATACTTTATCTATCACCGGTTGAGTCGCATCACTCTCAACCAGACTTTTGCAAATCTCCTGTGTCTCCTGTGTTCATCAGTCGGTATTTTGATCCTTCATAACTTGGTTGCAATATAGGCAATCGCACCATTCAGTACAAATGTATACATATGCATTAGGAGATACAAACTCTTGGCTTCATTTTGTGTCTTCCAAATAATGATCAAAAATCATCTAGAGGCCTTGGTATTATTCTGTCTTGGGGTTGGTCGAACTTCAGAATGTAAAAGCAATTTTCTTCATCTATAACATCAAACCCATCAACTAGCTTCGTTCCCATTTGGATTACATTTTCTACGTTTACTATGTAGCGACTTTATTGTTGATTAAAATAAATTATTTAGACTAGAGGAAATGACTATGACTGATTAAGATATAGACAAATTTATCAAATGTGAAGAAGCTTTTCTTGTAGCTTTTGTTTTTGTTTACTCAACCTTATCATTTAACTAAGGCATGTGAATTGCTCTCATTTGAATTCACCCAACTCAATTTATTATTTTTTAACGTGTCAAAATTTAAAATCATTAATATTCATAAAGGGAGTAGTAACATTTAATTAAATATATAATATGTATGTAAGATATATGTCGATTGACAATACCAATATTGTTAGGTTGAACATTTTCATCTAAGTTTGAACTCGAGACCTCACAGTTGTGTGACTTTTAGTGATGCTTGTCACTTTTTTTTTTTTGGTCTAGTAGCGTAGTGGCTAGAGCTCACACAATTAAATGTGGAGAAGTGGGGTGTCCGTGGTTCAAACTCTGGCCCCTGCATAAATTATGCAATGTCCCTACCAGCTGAGTTAAGCTCACGGGGACACTGATGCTTGTCACTTTATCAAGATAAAAAACAATTTTTTTTTTTGGTTGAGTACTTATTTCTTTTTTCTTTGATCAAGTAGCCTAGTGGCTGGAGCTGACACATTTTAAATATGGAGAAGTGAATTGTCTGGGGTCCGACTCCGACCCCTGCATATACTATGCAATGTCCCTATCAATTGAGTTAAATTCACGGGACTTACTTTACTTTACAAAGGAAGATCATTAGTGTTTCTTTTTTTTTATAATGGTGAAATATGATGATTTTAGTTTATTCGACATTCTTTTTAAGTTTTTTCATCTTTTTCATTCATCGAAAAAAAGGCTTGATTTTAGATATTTTTTTATCTGAAGTCACTTATTTATATATATTTTTTTAACTTTTTTAATCTAAATAAGTGGTTGTGTGACGTTGTGTTGCTTGTTGTTTTGGTGTATTGGTTGATTAATTGTTTTGGTGCGACATTCATTTGGTTCAAATTAATAAGTCAATTTCGAAATTAAAGATCAATAAATAATTAGGCCGTCAACATTGTACATCTACATACATGTATGTTTCAATCACTTTTGATATTGTCGGGTTATGCTATTAACGATACGATGCATTTTACGAGTTTAAATAAATGATTATTGTATTTTTTTACAAATAATAATAATATAATTTCCAGTTTATTATTTTGGAAAAAACAATCCTTTTAACAATTTTTACCTCTTGTCAAAAAAACAATTTTTACCTGTAAAAATTTAAAATGTAGTAGAATCATAGAATGTAAATTCTAAAATGTGTGTAAGCGGTATAATAATTATTCTGGAAAATAGAGAAAAAGAGGAAGATCTGTGTAATATAAGCTGCGATTGAAGTGAGGTTACCACTTACCACTACCTCTACCTCTACCTACCTCACTCACCATCTTACAGACACTGCAATTGAAGGAAATGGGAACGTTGGGAAGAGCTTTCTACACCGTCGGATTCTGGATCCGCGAGACCGGTCAAGCCATTGATCGTCTCGGTTCTCGTCTCCAAGGCAATTACTTCTTCCAAGAACAACGTACGTTCCATTTTTCAATCCTAATTCATCTTTTTGTTTCTGGTTATAGATTTTGCATAATTAGGGTTTCAAATTCAAAAGGTATTGCGTCGGTTATTGATTATGATTTTGTTTTGATTGAAATTCAGTGTCAAGGCATCGACCTTTGATGAATGTATATGATAAAGTTCCTTATGTTCACAAAGATGCATTTATTGCTCCCAGCGCTTCCATTACCGGTGATGTTCAGATTGGTCATGCTTCTTCCATTTGGTATGGTTGTGTTCTTAGAGGTAAACCCACTAAACCTTTTTATGATACTTTTAAGTCATCCAGAGATAATAGGTGGCAGAGAATTGGGATTCATAGAAAAAAGGACAGGAGAGAGCACACTCTCCATGTAGCACCGACACTTCTGATTGATGGCGTGTTTTGTGTCTCAATGTGTCTATGTCCGACACCGAAACATGTCATTACATTCAATCAATTGCTACAGGATTCAACATGTTTGTATTAGTGTTGTGCCTGATATTTGTATATGTGTCGGTACTTCATAGTTAAGTGTCTAATGGGGCAACAATTAAATAACCAAATGGATTAGGGTATGGACCTCTCTCATCCATCATAATAAAATGTTCAAATTCATCACGGTATATTCAAAACAAATACGGATACATGTTCATCAACTGATTGCTGCTTAATAACGATTGCCCATGATTATTAATAACTCCTTCAACTCAGGGATTCGTTGTTTTGTGTATACATTACATTTTTTATTGTGTTTCTGGGGCTTATGACCATAACAATAGGGTTTGATATGCATCCCATCACATGATAAACACAATTAAGATTCCTAATTCATGTTAGGGGTTCTACTTTTTGTTTGTCATAAATTTGTTTTGGAGATTACATGATTAGACAATCATAACTGTAATCCAACATCATATAGGCTGTCTTTTCTTATTAATTTCATTGTATGGAAAAAAGAAATGTGACAGCAGGGGTGGGGGATTCCAAACTGTGCAAATTTGACCTAGGGTTGCTTGGCTGCTCTGATATTTGGTGATCAATTTATTGCAATGAAAATTTACTTTACACTTGATTGGTGCAACCAAAAAGGTGGATCAATAAGCTTACGTTTGGATTCAAGTTTGGAGTTGGATTCTCACGTCCCAATGCGTACAGAGAAATGAGTTGCATTTCCACTGAGCATCCCATTGCTTCAGGACTGTAATTTTAAGCCTCTCCTCCGTTTGCTTGATAATGATTTTCACTCCATTTGAATACCTTCACCTAGCACCAAAACTGATTTCGAAAAACAAACCTTTGCACCCAACTCCATTCCTCTGTTCCATATGTCCTAATGTCTCCTCTTTCCATTTGTATACCTTTACCAAACATACGTATTTTAAGTGATGGAGTTAAAAATTTATTGCTTTCTACATATAGGAGTGTTCTAAAGTTGGTTTGATCAAACCTGTTAAGTGAACTAATCAAAACCCTTCGGTTTGGGTTAGGTTTATGCAAAAAAATTTATCAAACCCAAACTAATCAATCCATTGAAGAACTGTTGGTTCAGGTCTGATCAAACGGGTCATGAAGAAAAATACATTTGCAAATTCATTATAAATGTACTTTTTTTAATAACATTCCAACTCTTTATATAGCCAAAAATACTATAAATTTAAATAATACAATAAACTAAGTAATTCTCCAATATCTCAATTAAAAAGTTAGATGGTTTTAGTCGGGTAACGGGTTCATGATGTGTTAGAAATTCAAAACCCATTATCCAAATCAAACTATTTTGGGCTGTATCATGTTGGATTGGGCGTTCTTGAATTGTGGAACACCCCTAACCTAACCGCATTATACTCCCTTCTGATTTATTTACATAAGATGGAGAGGACTGCACTTTGGATACTTGTTTCGTTAATTTTTCAGTACTTCCATTATTAGTATTCAAATGGAATGTTAAGGACAACTTTTGTACATATGTAATTAATATTCATGCAGTCATAATCATTTTATATGCATATTTCTTACTCCATATAAAATGGGGTTTAGTATGAATATTCCCACCCCATTGTCTTTCTGATATTTGTGTTTCTGTTGCTGTGTTTTATCTTTAACTAAGTGATATTTTTCCTATGAAGGTGATGTTAACAGCATTACTATTGGATCTTCAACTAATATACAAGACAATTCTCTTGTTCATGTTGCTAAGTCTAATTTGAGTGGAAGGGTATTACCTACTATCATTGGAGATAACGTCACTGTAGGTGAGTGAAATGAATATGTGATCAGTTTGTCTATAACTTACATGGTTTTAGTAGGGAACTTTATCTAAGGATTTGGTACTGTAAATTTAGGTCACAGTGCTGTGTTACAAGGATGCACTGTTGAGGATGAGGCATTCATTGGCATGGGTGCAACCTTACTTGATGGTGTGCATGTTGAAAAACATGCCATGGTTGCTGCCGGAGCTCTTGTCAGGCAGAATACAAGAATTCCCTGTGGAGAGGTTTGTATATGAACATGTTTTTCTTCAGAGAAGGGAGTGTGCTCTGTTCTGCTTCCTCTCTTAAAAACTGAAATTAAATTGTTGCAGATATTATAATTTCCTAAAATTATCAATGGAAGCTGACATAGGGCATTAACCCCTATGTGTGATTCAATTAGACCTAAATTCAAACAAATTATTCAGAAGGTTTTCAGCTTATTTACGATTATCATGTCTATCTTTCATTTTGCAGGTCTGGGGAGGTAATCCAGCAAGGTTCTTGAGGAAGCTCACAGAAGATGAAATGACCTTTTTCTCACAATCTGCCTTAAATTATTCCAATTTGGCTCAGGCTCATGCTGCTGAAAATGCAAAAAAGCTGGATGAGACTGAATTTGTGAAAGTTCTTGGCAAGAAATTTGTTCGTCCGGACGAAGATGGTTCAGTACTCAACGCTGTTGGCGACACACCTCCAGAGATTAACCCCCCTGATAATGCTGCGCTAGATAAAGCTCCAAAGGCTTCTTAATTTTATTTCTTGAGTATCTTTTATGTGCGATTTCTAGTATCTTTTATGTGCTCTTTGTTTCCAATAATTTTTGGGGGTGCATTGGTGTTCATACTGTTAGCTTGAACATCAGAACATGTTGGCGTATGGTTTTTTTCTTTCTTTCTTGATAATGATGACAACGCAACAATTTGGTTGTACTGAAATAGTCCGAGGACATATCTGCAGTTCTAAAGTACTGTAGTTGGGCATGTACTCTAAAATAAAGAATACTATCAATTTAGGTTTTAGTAAAAAATGATCCTCTATTTCTTCTCAAGAACTTTGTTACCAAGATTTTTGGTTTACATTTTAATGGTGGCATAATTGAGTTTTCGTGTACTCAAATCAAAATTTCAATAATAGACCTCGAGAGGACTCAAGTCAATTCAGATACACCAGCTAAACTCTTTTCACAGGTTTTGTTATGTTTTGTTTATTTTTGCTTCATGTTGCTGCAGTTTAGTTTGTTATTATCGTTGTTTTTGGCATTTCGTGTTTCATTGTAATTCCTCATAGACGTGTCTTCTCTTGAATTTTTGACTTAGTAGTTTCATGTTCATTTTTTTGTTCAACCTAAATAAACAAGACATGGTAAACTACCCGTCAGAGGTGTTTATTAATTAAATTAAAATTTAAAACCAATTTAAAACTGTAAATGAATTTAATATAAAGAGTGTCCCGGACGCACTCGTTAACATTTCCCTTTATATAAACACAAATATTTATGAATTTAGCATGTAATTTACATCTACATAATTATTTCTTTATGTATTTATACAAAAAAAATGAGTGAAGTTAATATTGTTTTCTACACATTTTATTAAAACATACTTTTTTTTTGTTTGAGGGAATACTTTTTTTTTGTTACAGATTAAAACATACTTAAGTGAATACAAATAATTGTAATTAAAGCTATTTTAATATAATTTATCTACGCCGCTTTACATCACACACTGAAATATAAAAAGTTCCATTGCCGGGAATCGAACCCGGGTCTCCTGGGTGAAAGCCAGATATCCTAACCGCTGGACGACAATGGATTGTTGATGCTAATGGTGGGAATTTAATTGTATTAAACTCAAGGAAGTTATAGTTTCTCTTGCCAAACAACTTAAATTAAGCACCTGAACGATCTTTCATCTTCTTAAATCTTAATTCATGTTAAAGGTTCCTATCACGATAGAAATGTTTTTTTATTATGAACAACTCATTTTCTAAGTCTTAGAACCGGTGAATAATTTAACCATTTCACACATGAGAAATATATAAATGTCTTACAACCAGTGACTAATTTAACCACCATTTCACACATGAAAAGAGAGAATAATATTTTAAATAAATTATCGTCATTAGATATTTAGATATTGATGTTTTTTTTTTAATTATTATTGATGACAGTTGAACTATATTTTTTTTTAGTTTTTTTTTTTAGTAAAATACGTTTTATAGTTGAACTAGGATTTGTGGGTCAAATTTGTATTTTTTTTTTAATTATACTATTTTTTTTTTTACTATTGTACTAAGTATTTATTAGAAGCATCAGGCATATCCAACTCGTGAACATCACTTTTACTAATTTTTTAGTCATACTACTACGAGCTTGTCTACTCTCTCCAGCAATTTATTTTGAATGTTTCCATGTTTCATGTCAAAGCAATAAAAGTTTTAGGAAAACAGTTAGGGGCACTTTGGGTTTGACTAAGGAAATCAAGCTTGGTGTACCAGGAAAAACTAAATCGTTATTCACACATTTGCTATTTTTAATATATTTGTCCTTGGTCTACAATGTTATTTATGTAATTGTGGGCGGAATTTTGTTGGGCACGGCACAAAAAGTCAATAAAATTGCAACAATGATATTGTTTTCAAACCACGTATACAGAAACACACTAAATCAAAACATGAAAAATAAATCAAAACGTTACATCAAAAATACGAACTTGGCATCATAGAATATATAAAGCACTCTCTTATGTCAAGTGCTACAAGTTATCTCATCCACAACTCTTACCAAGTCACCAACCATTTTCCTTTCATATCTATACTTTCCTAATCCATCAACCAAACATTCAAAAGCATAAAATCTTGCTTTTCATACAATAGGATCCAACCATGTTTAAATCCAATAGTACTAGAAGAGGGCATGAGAAGTATGAGAAATTAGATAAAGAATTTGGTGGACATAATGAGACTTCAAATGAAGAGTACTTGAAGAGGAGCATAAGTGTTCCTTCAGGGCCATCAAATATAAAGACAAATATGGCTATGGCTTCAACCTTAGGGGATATTAATCTACAAAGAAACCCAACAAAGAAAGCAAGTAGTGATCATAAGGAGAAGAGTACTACTCATCCACTTCTCAATTTCTTTGATTTTCGGAGAAAGAAGAAATCAACATCAAAGCCTGAATTTGCAAGATATGTTGAGTATTTGAAGGAAGGAGGCATGTGGGATTCTAATTCAAATAAACCTGTTATGTATTATAAATGATATGTTTTGCTCAAATTTTGAATTCAATTGATGTTAGTGGCTTAGTGCTATTTCTTGTAAAAATTAAACTAGAGTTTGAATTTCATATCAAATTTGCATAAGAGGATGTGGATCAAAATATAAATGATTTTCTTCATCATTGATATGATGTATACATGCATGTTCATCTGCCTATTGAATCCAATTGGATATAATGATATAATAATGTCCATAGCATTTCTCTTATGGATTTACCACACCATCATCAAGAACATATTCAAGGAAGAAATTTAGAAACATCAAACTTTCATCATAAACAAATTTTAACTCCCAATAATACAGATTTGGCTTTACAAACGAAGTTTAGAAAATAAAAAGCTGGAAAAAAATATAGATCTTAAACTTGCAACCACCATTACCAATACTTATCTGGTCAATAAATGGAACGCTGCAACTACGATACCATGCACTTCAAATATGCGGCTTGGAAAAATGTATATTATGTTGATGTTCGGATATTATGTTTGAATATTTTGATGTGGCATACATAAATTATTTTATGTTTTGATATTATGCATGTATGTTTTGATGTGGATGTATGTTAGAGTACATGTATCGATGTTAGATTACGTAACAACATTTTATGGTTGTTTGATTTATAGAATGCAAAATATGTCAATATAGTGACAAAAACTATGTTTGAAATATGATCTTTGGGGGTTCGACACAATTCGAATTCTATAATCAGAAACATATATACTTTGTTAAAGTTTCGATGAATATGTATTAGTCAAACACAAGATTTTATGTGATATCGACATATATTGTGGTCCACGACCCACATAAATTTCTATAAATTTGTATGTTATGTTCATTTTCACTCTACAACACATAACAATAGACATTTTCCTTTCTAGATTATTTTGATTTATGAAATCTCAAATACAATTTGAGTTTTTCAAAATATAGGAAAACTAAATCACAAGCAATATTGCTTGGAGAGATTTCTTGTATGTATACATACTTTTTTTTTATAGTATATGTGGTGCATGACTCACACAAACTTCTACAAATTAAATTGGACAATTTGGTTTATTTTCATTCCACTCCACATAACAATAAACATTTATCTAATTGAAATGAACTCAAACCTCATTCCAATTTACTGCAACAAGGAAAACTCAATTATAATATGATCGATGTTGATGTTACACTGTTTGATTTGAATGATCGACTCGACCATATTAATTGTCGTCTCCACAACAGTGACACGAGAATGGTGGTTAGTGTTGAGTATTATCGTACGTCAATGGACTCAGAGGGACACATTCGGTTCACATGTATAAAACTTCAGAACGATGACAATGTGAGAACAACATTCTCTATTTTATATCGTTGTGTTGGTCTGTATTTTTATCTGATGTTATTCGACAGGTAAAAGAAAGGTCAAAGCTGCAAAATTCCCTAAGTTCATGACTGGAGTTGCTGAGTTCGACAAATAATGAGAGTTTTTCAACAGAAGCCACAATATTTGACAAGCATTTGAAGTTTTTGACAAAAAGGTGGAAACTGACAAGCAGTTAATTTAGCAAAAAGGTGGTTTCAAGTGGTTTCAAATGTCCAGGATGTGGGAGGCGGACAATTTCTGGTCAAAGAAATGCAGTGCTTAGTAGTTTAGTTTTTGCAGTTATTTCTTCTATGTATAAATAATAGTTTTTCATGGGAAAAACGGGTCGCAAATCATTTATAGAGTTCTAGCACTCGAAGTATCAGCGTCTAGAGAAAAGAGTCGCATAATGTATGTAACTTGATTTGTCGAACCACCTTTGCATTTAAATGCAATGCAATTTACATTTCTTTAAGCTTTTGCATTTAAACTTTTAAGTCTTTTTACTTGCATTTTTTCTTCACTTCTTTCTATCGAAATACACTACCTTCATACAAAAAAACCGTTTTATTCATCCTGTTCATAAAACAACTTATGAATATGATGAACATTCATGTATTTTCTAGAAAAAGATTGCACAACATATCTTAAGATTTCTAGTTTGATCCTCCTTATAATAATCAAAACAAACTAGTCCTCTTGTTTACCAAAAACACAGATAAAATACATTGTTGATGATGTAGAATATAATTTAATAGAAAATTATTGTCTTAGTGTCTTTTGATTATTTTCAAATTCTAATATTCGAATTCCAAAAAATACGCTTCATATTATAAAATCTAAATTTCTGATTATTTTCAAATTCTATAATTCAAAATTAATAAAACACATTTTAAAGTATAGAATTCAAACAAAAGCAAAATTGAAAATTCAAAGACACACAAGAGAAATAAGAGAAAACAATTTCACTAAAAAGAATTCAATTTTGTGATGGGTTGGTCAAAATAAGGTCCATAGAACAAAGGACAGAACCCTAAACAAAAGAATAGAATCATCTAAAGATTGGAGTAGAGAATAAGATGGTCATAGGTCCCCACCCACCCCCGAAAAAATAGTGTCCCAAATTCTAGAAAAGAAGAGAAAATTCCAACGCGAAACTCAAATCAAATCAAATCTGCTAGAGGCGGTCATTGCAATAAAAAAATACAAAGAATTTGTTTATATTTTCTTCTGTTTGAACAAAACGCAAACAGTTGGTAGGCATCGTTTGACGCTTCGTTCCTTCTCTTCTCTTTTTCTCTTTCATGCTTAACCTTCATTTTTCTCTCACCAGGTTTTTTCCTCTCTCTCTATCTATTGTCTTTTTTATCGTTATTTTTTGCGGTAAATTTTTTGAACTTGTTTGGCGGTTTCAAAATTTTGAATTTTGATTATACTTTATGCTTTATTATTTTCCCCTAGTTTCTGGGAAAATTTATATGTTGGTTTTTTGTCTTTCTTCATCATGTATTAATGGTAGCTGCAGTATTAGGATTAGGAATTTGGATATAAGCGCTTATGTATAAGCTTGCATAAGCTATTTTTATGGCAAAAGGTAAAATAATGTTAACTTAGCACATAAGCAGACAACTGCTTATGTTGAACAGCTCAGCACATGTTGATAAGCACTTGTCAGACTGTATGAGATAGCTTATGGGAACAGCTTAGCACATGTTTATACTCTATAAGCTGTTTTCAACTTATTCTCATAGGCTCTCCAAGACAGCTTATGAAAACTGCTTTTAACACGAAAAACTCTGATTTTATTTATCTTTTGTTTATTCAAACAGGGTATAGATTGCTAAAAATTGTTCTTGGATGAGAAGCTGTATTGAAGTATTCACGTTTATATGTCTTTGTAATTTAGAGACATGCCGACATATACTGCAATAGCGTTTGATAGGTTTTTAGAGACTGGAGCTTCCAAGCCAATTGATAAACCTGCTCCAACTTCAATGCCTGTACCAAAAGCTCAAAAACTTGAGAGGACTACGAGTGCTCCACCTGTGAAAAATAAGGTTCCTCGTCCTCGGTTAAAGCCAGCACTTTATACTACACCCGAGGTGAAACAACTTCCGGTTGTAGATTCACCTTCTTCATTTCCTCCTTCACCATACATCATAAACCACAAACGTCGTGGCCCTCGTCTCCATAAGAGTTCATCTGAGGCCAGTGTGCTTTCCAAAAAGAATGTTTCCGTTGAGGAAAAAGTTGATGATAAGAGCTTTGATACCTGTGCTGCAAGTTCAGCGGGTGATCTCCAATTCAGTTTTACAAATCCTGAACCTGTTGAAAAGGAGTTTTTGAAGGGTGTCTGTGGTGGTGAATTTGATAGAAGCAATGGAAGTGAACTGATGAAGGGACACAAAGAACCAGAGAGTAGTAGCTTTGCTAATGATTTGCTCAGGGAAAATGCTCCTGCATTGAATACGGCAAGAGATACAGATATTGAAGACTTCTTTGACCCGCAAGATTCAATGAGTTTCACAAGTAACACTGACGTGGAAGAAAATGCAGGGACAGACCTATCTATGAAATTCAGCAGTCCTGGCGGGGAGTTTTATGATGCTTGGGAAGGTAAACTGGATTACCTTCACTCCAATTTTTCTGTTGCAAATGCACGTGGCAATAGTAGGATTTTTTTAAAATTCTTTTCTCAATGTCATAATGCAACTGTGACCATCTAAGTTTTTCAAGAATATATCAATCTTATTGCATATTTTGTATTTCTTATTTCATGTCATATTAGCTTACTTGTTTCTTCTCTTTCTGTAGAACTGTCATCGGAAGCTGCCACTCAAAATTCTGCATCTGACGTTGAAGCTGAATTGCGTGAAATGAGATTGAGTCTATTGATGGAGATAGAGAAGCGGAAGCAAGCTGAAGAATCACTGAACAACATGAGAAATCAATGGGAGAGTATTAGGCAGGGGTTGTATCTAGCAGGAATCGTTTTGCCTGCAGATCTTACAGCTGTTGCTGAGGGTGAGCAGCTGTATTCTGATCCAGTGGAAGACCTATGTCAACAACTTTATGTTGCTAGGTTCATATCAAATACTATTGGGAGAGCAACTGTCAGGACTGAGGTAGAGATGGAGATGGAAACTCAACTAGAGTCAAAGAACTTTGAGATTGCTCGACTCATGGAACGTCTCCACTGTTATGAGACCATGAATCATGAGATGTCTCAGAGAAACCAGGAAGCAGTAGGTAAGACTTATATCACATCTTTGGTCTCTAATTGTTTTGATCGTGTGAACATTAATCGTTTTTCTACTTCTAATTAGGTAGATTTATTCAACTAGTGGACATTTGGTTTGTCATATTTCCCCTCGTAACAGTTAACTTACTGTGCAATTAAATTTGGTCATATATATGTTTTAGAATCTGGATAGACCACAAGAGTGTATGTGTGTTGACTGAATATCATGTATTTTGTCAATAGCCGTAGCTGTGTTGGGGATAGTTGTTTTATTAGGAGTTCAGACTCGCATATCCATGGCAGGACATGGTATTTTCTTAGATTGCATCAGTCTGTGAATGGGTGTGATTGCACTTCTTAATCAACACCCGACTGACACATGTGGGGCACTCAAACTGGGCTGCTAATTTGTTTTTTTCTTACGAAAAGCTTAACCATCACTCATATATAGCCTGACATGGAAGGATGCAACTGTTCAAAAAAGCCTATTTAAAATATAAATAGGAATGATTTTAAAAGACTTAAACTTTTATTAGGAAAGGCCGTCTTATGTGTTGTGACCCACCGGAAAAATTTAGACATTTGTCTGTTCCTGTGCTTCATAGATGGGAATTGGTGGTATAAAATTAAATTAGCCCTCCTTACCCACCAATATTTTTTATTTTTTTTAATGAAGGTATATCTTGGTATATCTTAACCGTTAAGGTTTTAAAGATTGGAAAAAAATTGATTTTTTGTGATAATAAAGAACTAAATGCCAAGATAGTATGAATTCATAGCTTAAAGCTTGCATTGAAGTCAGTGTTATAATATGCAAAATCACGTTATACATTTTAGTTATTGATATGTTCTGATGTCTCTTGGGAGTTGTTATTTGTTATTGGTTTATGTGGTAGTAAGAGGACAAACCCCAGATGCCGTAGTTAGGGAAACCTTCACTATTTGAAATTTTTTATTGTAGTGGATCCAACTCCATTTTCCAAGTGTTGTAGGATTTTCCTAATAGCTAGATGGTATTCTGTTTGCGCTAAAACACAAAAGTATAACATCCCTTTTGTGAACATTGCATTACATAGTTAAATTACCTTTTTCCCAGCTTAAAATATGCCTCGTTTTACTTAGCATCGTATTAGTATTTTCTTAATGGCTTTGCTGTGACTTTTCCCTAACTACATGATATTTTGTTCGCACACAAACACAAAAGTGTAACATACTATTTGTAAAGATTGCATTACCTTGTTCCCAGCTTAAAGAATGTTTTGTTCTAATGAGCCTGCTTAATTTTAAATCTCATTTACGTGATTTTTGTCTTGTTTAGAGATGGCACGACGCGAGAGGCAAAGAAAGAGTAAGAAGCAGAAATGGATTTGGGGTTCCCTAACGACTGTGATCGCACTTGGTACGGCCGCAGTAGCATGGTCTTATCTTCCTGCTGGTGGAGAGTCGTCCTCCGCAGAAGATCATCCAGTTCCTGAACATGATGATGCAGCTAAATAATTCACCCTATACTCACTAACTCTGAATCCTTGTTACTCAGATACTTTAGGAATGAAAAATAGAAGTTATACATGCATAGTGTAGTCAACTCATCTCTTTGATTAGTTACAAGTTTCTTGCATCCTGAGTATGTGCATAATCCAGATATATAGAAGAATGTGTCCTTCACTGGAAGTCCTTGTAGGCAGCTTTTTTTACGGGAGTGTGTTGAACCACATGGTAGAGAAATATGCATAGCATCCTATGCATTGGAGCCAACTGTTTTACTTGTCATGTTTAGCCATATGATGCATCTGGCTCTGTGCATTTATAGTTATGGGAGTTTTTGTGAGTATTTCCACACTTAGAGAATTTCATTGTCTGCTGAATGTAAGCTTGACCCACTTAAAGAGGTGAACCCGACAATCCGTTGAGCGGCGATGAATGCCGAATTTCGTTTTTGGTTTTTTTGTGTTGTCTCTGTCAAATGGTGAACTCCTCATATATCTTGATGCACCTTGACATTGTCCGTTGTAACAATGCTACCGACTGTTGGATCATGCTGTTGTAGTCAGCCGAAGTTTTTGCATTCTCTACAACCATGAAGTGGTAGAAGGTTGTGGTTAGAAATTCATTTTTATGGTATATGAGTCATTCGTTGATTACCTATAAAGTTTTTTTGGAATGGCTACAGCTATTAAGTTGTTTGGAGATGAAAGGAGGAGTATTTGGGATGTAAGTTTGGCAGAAGGCTGAGTCTGCTCCAATCAGAGGTCGAAGTAAGAAGTTATATTATATCACATCACATGGTTTTACAGATTTAAGAAATAATGGAGATAGTCCATTACATTTTAGCAGTGCTGCCGAAATAGTGTTTTGTGATAAAATAGACTATGTTTTATCAATTGTTGGGCAAAAAAATAGTTGATATACAAGAATAGAACCAGCTTAGTAGAGATGAGAAACGACCGACAAATGAAAACCAGAAGAGGTTACATTTAGAGGTGTCAATATCATGGGGTCTTGAAGTTTTGGCCCTAACCCAGATAGTAAGGGGGCTTGAATATTCACAAGATTAAAATGTCCACATTCATGCAAGCCCACAAATAAAAAAATCAAAAGCCCCAAAATTTCAATAATTTATTTTTTTAAGTTTTAAAAAAAAATAAACTTCTTTTACCAAAAAGAAAAATTTATCTAAATTTTTTTTTATTTTTACGTAAAAAAAAAACTATTTTTAACCTAAAAAAAAAACTTTTTTTACCGAAATTATTATTTTTTTCTGAAAAAATTATTTTTTTACCTTAAAAATCTTTTTTTTTTACCTTCTTTTTTTAAAATAATTAATATGAAGCTTTTTTAGACCTACAAATAAAAAGATCTTATAGTGGGTTTGACCTCAAATAATTTTGTTCAATTAGGAGATTTTAATTTAGTGGATTTAGTGGGGGCTTTTTTAAGTGGGCTTTAAAATTTGGGGCTCTATTGATACCTCTAATTACATTCTAACAATGTTGCAAACCAAGCTTCAAATCCCATACTCTTGTTTAGCATTTGAAGTATCGTTACAAGAAATGAATTGTGCACATAGAATTAATAGTGTCCTCAAATCCACAACTTCCTCGTAACTTCTCTGTCTCCTAGAACCATAGATTCCGTTTGATATTCATTCTGCTCAATGTTTGTGTTTTGAAGTTGCCCTTGGTGTAAATTCCTCCCCTGCTTCAGTTTTGAGGATTTGTTAGATAATCTGCGTATATGTACAAATGGTGCATGAAATTGTTTTTTTTTGTACATGGTTTACTCTCCTCTGTTTGATACAGCTTCT